>Ga0256840_1001779_pt1 | contig 19702 bp, 31 predicted proteins | sample 355202metaG_FD_185969 | JGI IMG/M metagenome (GOLD analysis project Ga0256840, IMG submission 185969) | Hydrothermal vent microbial communities from Mid Atlantic Ridge, Atlantic Ocean - 355-202 | ecosystem: Environmental > Aquatic > Marine > Hydrothermal vents | place: Atlantic Ocean: Mid...
GTTAAATCTGTCATCCATTCTGCCGATCACATTAGCCACATCACTGGCACAGGTATTGATTTCACTGTACTGTAAGGGGGTAAGTGTATTAGAACCAAGCTATAATTGAAAAGAAAAGTTAAAAGGTTGTGAAATGGTTTAGAAAAATTAAATTTTTAGTTGAAATAAGTGTTAAAGCAAATGCAAAAGGAAAAAGCACTACAAGTAAAGTTTTTGCACTTGGTTTAGAACTAACTTTGTCACATTATTGAAGGCAGCTTGATTGTCTGACGAAACATGCCAATTTGTTGTTACTGCTTTTTGTTTGTCTGCCCTGGTGACGGTTTTAATTTCAGCGCCACCTAAATAATCTCCCCAGGAAATATACAACTCAGTTTTGTTTCTTTTGCATCTTGCAATGGCAAAAATTGGTTTACCCTTTTTCCCTTTTTCAGAATCTGCGAACAAAAGGAGCCTTACAGTCTTCGAATCATCTATAGGATTTATATCTTCTGACACTGTCCACTTTCCTATGAACCCAGTGGAGACTACTTGTTCTTCATCTAGTTGCTTATCTCTGGCTAGGTTATCGAAACATTCTAGGCGCACCAAAGCCCCTTCAATAGCAGCACATTTGGCGTATTCTTTATTACTGATTTCGGCAATTGCCATTGATGTTGTAAGTGTCCATACGGCTAGTATTGTAAAACATTTTAACATACTTTACCCTTTTTGATATTCTGTTGAAGTAGAGACTTTTGGCATAAATGCGAGGATAAGGGTCACAATCCAGGAGAAAATCAATGTGAGTAGGAGCATTAGGATAATGCTTTTTCCTCTGCTCTTGGCGAGGCTTGCGTTGATGATAAATGGTAAGAAAAATCCCACAATCACTATAATTGCGACAAGGCCGGCAGAAGCGTCAAGTCCAAACATCTATTACCCTCCTTTCTAATTTATATTAGTTAGTTGCATTGTGTATTTCTTGTTAAAAAAAATGCGACTATTCGGCACTGTTCCCGTTTGATTTTGGGGTTATCTTGTAGTTGTCTGGGGTAACCGTAGCACAGGCAATGGACTTTTCCAAAACAGCCATCCTGGCCTCCAGGTTGGCTATTTGTTGTTGGTTGGCTGCTATCTGGGCTTGTTGTTCCTGGACTACTTTTTCCTGGGTCATGCCGTGGTGGAATGCGTCGATGTTTGCGGCCAGGGATGGGCGGTATATTGTGTCTGATTCAAGTATCTCTACGGTTTTCTGCATTTTTTCTGAAATGCGAAAGTTGTCGTAATCTGCCGATATGGCAGGTTGTTCTTTTTTTATTATTTCCTTCTCTTCTACCTTATCCCCTGGGCGCATTGGCCCTTCTCCTGTTGCCAGCCATGCTATGTTGACGTTGCCGGCTTCTGCTATGGCGACAAGTTTGTCGAGGCCTGGCATGCCTCCCTTTAGATATTTCCTAAACGTGCTCTCCCCTATTTCGCACCTTCGTCCGAACGAGCTCACGGACTTTTTTCCAATCAATTGCCGTAATCTTTCATGAAATGTGTCTGTTTTTGACGTCATTGTTCTCTGGGAAACTGGTGACCGGAAGTATGACCGCAATTTTCCAGGTCATACTTCGCTTAAGTAATGGTTTTGTGAAGACAAAAAGCGAAACAATGCAAAAAAGTGCGGTTCGAGAAGTATGACCGCACTTTTTGGTTGACTAGCTCGCCCGATGGTGCTAAAAAGTAATAGTCAACCTGTGGAAAACTTCACAGGTATTTACAAAAAGAATACCAGCAAATCAGCCCAAAAACAATGTGAGTTTTGCAGGCATTTTTGGATGGTGAATGGAGGGTGTTATGGATAGTGAAATACTGGTCTGGTTTTTTACAATATTTCTTCTGATTTTGGCATTTGGGTATGCCTGTGCATATTGCGTTTCTATAACCGCTATCCCGCCCCTCACAGCATCAGAGTTTGCCGCTGTCTGGATAGTAACCCTGCCCAAGCGTATCAGTTATGCTCTTGGTAAGTTTTTCCACGGCCTGGTCGGATCTGGCAATATTTACGATTTCAACCCACGCCTCAAGCGCCTTGAGAGGGCTTGGGAAGGAAACCTCCAACTCCTCAGGTCTGAGCAACTTATAAATGCTAATGCACTCCACGTGGAATTGTTCGGGGAGAAGATGCGAGGTCCCTTCAATAGTCATCTTGAATTTGACCAGGTGATCCAGCAGCTCTTTCTCATGGAGGATGCGCTGCTCTGTGCTCGTTCCATGCTGGAACGCTGCAGCGAGATAAAAGAGTGTCGGGATTTGCAGAAGAAGTTCGTCGTAAATGGTGAATTTCCTTCCATACAAAATCTCTTTGTATTTTTCCTCTCTGAGGATCATTGGGATTCTCCACGCAAAAACAGCCATGGCGATAGTGGCCATGGTGGTAAGGAAAGCAGCAAAGAAATTGGCAATGGTAAGTAGCATGATTTTCTCTCTCTGGGTGAAATGGTTGATGGTTGGTCCCGTCCTTCAGAGTAGCGCAGAGAGAGATTCTTTAAAAGGTTCTTTTTATGACAAAACAACTCTCTCTATTTAGTCAGCCAAGCCTGAATATCAATCGGGCACTGAAAGAACAGATAGCCCACTGCGCCAAGAATAGCCAGTGGTCTCGCGAGGAGATCCTCGACCGTATGAATGACCTAGCTGGACGTTACGGTGTACGACTGATGAAAGGGAATGGCAAGGGGCTGACCATGACCATGTTTGAAAAGTGGCTGAACGTTTCCGCCATGGAGTATGTGCCAGCAGCCAACTCTCTGGTGATTTTTTGTGCTGCTATTGGAGACAATAGCGCAATGCATGTACTGATGGATCCACTTGGCGAGCAAGTGATCGATGAGGCAGATGTAACACTGCTCTCATGGGCAAAAGAGTATCACCGGGGCAAATCAGCCCGAAAAAACATGAAGAAACTGGAGGCTGAATATGAGTACAACATCGGCCAGAAATAGCAGACGCTTTGCCCTGGCATGGCTGGCGGCAAATGAGATCAGACAGATCGATATTCAGAAAGAACTTGGTCATAAATCAATGAACCAGGTTCATTCAACCTTGCATGGGTTTCGTAATGATAGAAAGGTTTTGCGTAAGCTTCTTGAAATGGGATGTCCTGCAGCTGACCTTGACTTGCCAGACGATATGCGGGTTGCGGCCTAAAACAATTAACCAGGGAAAACGGAAAGAGAATGAGCGACAATATTATTAATGAAAAATCATTAACTGTTGGTGAAGTCAACCTCCTTGAGGAGTTGGAGGGAGTTGTAAGGGATAACTTTCTTGCTTTCGTAAAAGTGGGTGAGGCTCTTGCTGAGATACGGGATAAACGTCTGTACCGCAACCAGGACAATAGGACATGGGAAGGATACTGTCGGGAACTTTGGGATATGTCCCGGCAACACGCAGAGCGCCTGATAGCCAGTGGGAAGGTTATTGAAACTCTCAAAACCGCACCAATTGGTGCGGTTTCTCCTGACAATCCTAATTTTCTTTTACCAATAAATGAAGCTCAAGCACGCCCCCTGGCTAACCTTGAGCCCAAAGAACAGGCAATTGTATGGGGTAGTATCCTAGAGCGTCGTCTCACCCAATTTAAAAAAGGTAAGTTCCCCAAGATAACAGCAACAACAGTCAAAAAAGCCGTACTGAAACACCACGGAAAACAACTGGAAATAAAGATTGACCAGTCCACCAAAGTGGCAACACAAAACAGAAAGGATTTTTCCAGTGAAGAATTCACAGCAGCTTATGCAGCATTTTGTGAACAAGTTAAAGCAGAGCATGCAAGTAACTGGCGTAATACATCCAGAAATATCATTTTCCAAAGCCTCTCATCCTTGCTTGATTTGGTTGCTCTGGCAGGCCCTAAGGAAATAAAACAAAAAGCGTGTTCCATGGACCTGTCCAACCGTGAAAAACTGGAAAAAGCAAGCTTCCGAGTCTTCCGCATGCGACCTGCTGAACTTGTAATAGAAGAAAGCATTGGCGGCGAATGGAGAGTTATTATCAGTCACGATACACCAAGCCTGCTTTCAGATGCTTTTAAAGAGCTGATGGAAGATCCTCAGAATCTGAGGGCGTAATCATGGAAAGATGGTATAGCGCAAAAGAGTTGACCGGAATGTCGGGGATGCCAAAGACGGAAAGTGGCGTCATTAGAAAAGCCAAGCGTGAAAACTGGCTTGCTAGAAACAGCAGCACCCAGGGCGGTGGCCTGAAATACCATTACAACGCACTACCAGAAGTAACCAGAGACGAACTGTACCATCAGCAGCACAACATACTACCCGCCCAAACAAGTACCGAAATCATTGCCTACGAAGAAATTAAAGTCGATTTAACCAGCCTTAAAAAATGGCAGCGTGATATTTTTGCGGCACGTTTAGCACTCTATCGAGAATTTGAAAGACTGCTTGAACTGTACGGATACAGTAAGGCAGTCGACAAGCTCGTTCTCTTTGCAAAAACAGGAACCTTGCCAGAGCATCTTCAGGCACTGGTACCACAGGCCAATGCCAGAAGAGGAAAGACCAGAACCCTCTCCATTTCCATGGTCAAAGGATGGCATCGGTCAGTTAAACGAAATGGCCTCACAGCCCTTGCTCCCAAAGCAGCCAGAAAAGATAACGTGCCAGTATGGGCATCCTACTTCCACAAAGTTTTCAATCGTCCACAAAAGCCATCACTATCAGAAGCCCTGCGAGAACTGGAAGCAATCCTGCCGGAAGATATCGCCCTGCCAAGCTACCACCAGGTACGCCGCTATCACCAAAACAGGTCACGCCTTGAACGAGAAAAAGGCAGACACAGTGCTCCAGCAATGAAACGCTTTAAGGGTTATATCCGGCGCTCCACCGACAACCTGCTCCCTCTTGATGTTGTGCAATGCGATGGCCACAGCTTTAAAGCCAAGGTCAATCATCCTGTGCATGGTCGTCCTTTCAAGCCGGAAGTATGTGCTGTTATTGACGTGAAAACAAAGGTTGCACTCGGCTGGTCAGCAGGCCTTGCCGAATCTGCCCATACCGTAGCAGATGCCCTGCGCCATTCCATGACCGTCAACGAATCAAAGCCCTGGGGCGGCGTTCCTGCAATCCTTTACACAGATAAGGGTGCAGGAAATATGGCAGATATGCTTGGAGACGAAGTAACAGGCATCCTCTCCCGTGCCGGAATCACTCACCATACCGGTATTCCAGGTAATGCCCAGGGACGTGGACTGGTTGAAAAAACAAACCAGCAACTCTGGATCACTCCCGCACGAAAGCTTGAAACATTTGTGGGAACAGGCATGGATGAGCTGGCAAAACGTACAGTCTACCTGGATCACGAAAAAGAAGTGCGAAAGACCGGAACATGCAGGCTCTCCAACCTTCCCTCCTGGGCAGAATTCCTTGAAATCTGCAATCAGGCTATCCTTGATTACAACAACAAGCCCCACAGCGGCCTGCCAAAAGTAAAAGATGCAGCCACAGAAAGAATTCGCCATATGACACCTTTCGAGGCCTGGTTTACCACCATCCGTGAAGGATGGAAGCCGACACTGCTGGATGTCAATATTCTTGAAGACCTGTTCCGTCCCCAGGTGATCCGAATCACCCGCAGGGCACAGGTAAGTATCTTTAACAATAGCTATTACGATAACGTCCTGGAGCATTACCACGGGGAAAAGATCATTGTTGAATATGACATTCACGATCCCAAAGCAGTGCGTATTAGAGATCTGGAACAACGGTTGATATGTGTGGCACAGTTTGATCGTAATAAGAAAGATTTCTTCCCTGTCGCAGAAATTGAACGGTCACGAGAGCAGCGAGCTAAAGGACGTTTGAAACTTGTTGATAGGAAGCGTGAAGAGATCGAGGCAGAACGAACTGGAATAACCATGGATGCCGACACCTCAGATCTACTCATAGAAGCAGATCCCGGTGCAGTTGATAGGCAATTACTGACAGACAACAATCAGGATATCCAAATGATCGGGCATGATCCTCTCCCCACAGAGGCCCTGGTTCCAAAACAACCCCATCCAGCATCACAGCCACAAAAACAGAAGCAGAAAGTCCATCAGCTGGTGAGCACCGAAAGCGAACGATTCAATCTACTGCACGGAGAGCTTCGTGCGGATCCCCGCCCTCTGCACCCTGAGGAATGTGAGTTTTTAAATGAATATTACAAACAAGAAGGCGGCAAAATGTATTTGACTCTGGTGGGAGATTTACGACAGGAATACGGGGTGGCCGGTGATGAAAGTGTGTCTTCATCAGCAACCCTTTAAGAAAAAAATAAAAGAAGCCGGTCGGGTGCTAGAACACCCGACCAAGATAAAACCCTAAATCAGGAGAAAATATATCAAATGAAAGATGTTTTTGCAATAACCAAAAATGTACAGCGCTTTATGGCAGGAATTGAGGCAGTGCGTACACCTATCCGTGGCCGCATAGGAATGATGCTGGCTTTCGGCCCTCCAGGAACCGGAAAAACAGAATCCGGCATGTGGTACGCGGCTGAAAACAATATCCCCTACATACGGGCAAAGGATATTTCTTCCAGACGTTCTCTGCTTTCAAACATTGTGGCAGAACTTGGCGAAGCTCCGGCTTTCCGCTCTGATACGCTGTTTGATCAGGCCGTGGAACAACTGCTTGAGAATCCACGCCCCATGCTGGTTGATGAGGTTGACTATCTTGTCCGTGGCGGCATTGTGGAGATCCTGCGGGATCTGAATGATATCACCAACTCCCCCATTGTACTTATGGGCATGGAACATGCCGATAAAAAGCTCAAACGCTACCGCCATCTCTACGATAGGATATCGGCTGTGGTTAAATTTGACCTTTTCAACAAAGAAGAAATTAACGACCTGGCCACCCAGATCTGCGAGGTGAAACTCTCCACATCTGTCATTGCGTATATCCACAAACAGTCCCAAGGTAAACTTCGATTAACCACCACCTGGATGGCACGGGCTGAGAAGCTTGCCAAGCTGAATAAGCTTGACCTGGTGGAAGGTGAACATCTGTCATCCTGCCTCAATGGTGGCGGCAAATGACAGTAATGGAGCCGGTTATAGCTTGGTTAATTATCTGCAAGCGAACCAATGTTACCCTTTCCAGGGTGATGACAGGATCAAACCGTCCACGCAAACCAGTACTCAGGGTTTTAGATCGATTGGTAAGGGAAGGATACCTGGAAGAAGTCCAGGACAATCCTACCCAACGAAAATACCAACAGGGCGGACCAGATAGACGCAACCCTACCTGGAAGATTCTCAGCAAGCCCCTTTCTATTCCCAAAAGGCAGGCAAAACGGCGGACGTTAAGGGATAAGATGTGGCAATTAATCCGTACTAAACGACGATTCACTGTTGTTCAGATCCAACGTCTTTCCGGTGCTGCTTATGACACCGTTCGTATCTATGTGAAGATGCTGGAACGAGATGGCTATGTACGTAAAAGCGGAACAGATGGTAGTAAAATTACATGGCTGCTCATCCGTGGTCACAAACAGGTAAAACGGCCACAAACAAAGGATGGTCGCAAATGAGTGACGTATGGCTGGCAATCCTTACAAGACATGTGGAGTCCAAAGGAAGACCTGAAGTCGCTCGTGAGTTGAATGTTTCAGCCGCGACTCTCTCCCTGGTCCTGAACGACAAATATCCAGCCAGCACCGATGCAATTGAGAGGAAGGTTATGTCCATATTCGGCCATGACGGAAAGGTGACGTGTCACCTATTGGGCGAAATAGAGCCCTCTCAATGCACTGACAATTGGGAAAAAGCCCAGAAGATCAAAGGTGCAGGTAATCCAGCAACGATCAGGCTCTATATAGCCTGCCGCAAATGCGATTTAAGAAACAGTTAAAGGAGAATTAAAAAATGAATACACAGGTAAAAGAAGCGGCCAGGCAGATCCTCGGGCAGGTAAGTGATATCCAGGCAATCCTCGGCGGAGAAGATGAAGTCGCCCTGAAACTTGCCGCCATCCGCAAAAAGGCGGCCTTCCTCTACGAAGGAGGAGGCCCGGCAGAGCAGATCATCGCCGGATATCGCAACGATGTCCTTGTCACCCAGTCGGTACTGATGGACAGCCTCGGCCATGTCAACTTTGAAAAATCCGTTATCAGTGACGCAGATATGATCCAGCTCAGCCATCTGGCAGAGCTGCTTATCTCCCGCACAAGCGTCTATCTTGAGCGCAAAGGCCGTGCCATAGAGGAGGGCTCCCATGTCAGCTAAGGACAAGAACGGCAACTGGATAGATGCCCAGGGCAACAGCATCCCCACGAAATACATCGATCCGGTGGACAAGAAACGGGATCAGCTGGTTGAAAGGGGGATTAAGCAGGCGTTTTTGTTGCAAACCCGCATGACAAAGTTCAAGGCAGCCATCCTTGCAGATATTGATAAATACCTGGGCTGGCTGGCGGAGCGCAACGGAGAAGAGGCCCTGTCACCCGGCGGAAACTATCAGCTCACCGGGTTTTCCGGTACTAAGCGGATCCAGATCAAGGTGAACAAGGTAATCGAGTTTGACGAACGCCTCCAGCTCGCCAAGAAGAAGATCGATGCCTGTCTGGAACGCTGGAGCCAGGGGGCAAACGATAACTTCAAGGTGGTTGTCTTTGATGCCTTCAAGGTGGATCGGAAGGGGAACGTGGACACCAAGCGTATCCTTGGCCTGCGTAAGCTGCAGATCAGAGACAAAAAGTGGAATGAGGCCATGGATCTTATCACCGAGGCCATCACCATCACCGGGAATCGCAGTTATCTGATGTTTATGGTGAAGGAGGATAAGGATGCGGAGTGGCAGACCATTAGGCTTGATCTGGCTGGGGTGTAAGTATCAGAAGCCAGAAAACAGAAGAAATGCTGGCTGTGCGGATATGATTATAATTGCCCATTCTGTCCCAGTTGGCGGAATATTAGAGGAGGAAACAGCAATGAAAAAAAACACCGCATTACTCCTGGCCCTTGGCTACCTGGAATTCAGCTATGATGATTTCCAGCAGTACCTTGAGGAAGAACAGGAGATAGAGGCCACAGAGGCCGAAATAATTATTGAAGAATTGAACTCAATGCACCAGGGGAGGAAAAGTGAGACTACGACACGCAATAAGAAGATACGACGACATCAGTGCCTCCTGTCCCATTGAAGGGCCTTGTCAGGGGGTACAGATCACCCAGGGGAAAAAGGTGACCTATTCGTGCGATTACTATAACGGAATGCTTGAAGAAGAAGAGGAGTTACTGGTGCGCTGCGCCTACTCCGGACCAGTTTGTAAGCGTTGATAAAAGAGGCGAAATCCGGCAGTTGCCGGATCGTGCCAGGGTTGTTCCTGGTGCCTGATGATGCCAGCTAACCAGAAACCAGAAGACATAAGACAGATGATTAAAACCAGAAAAGAAAAACCGGTAACCCTACCCGGCTGCAAAGCGTACGGAGCAAAAGATCTCTGTCCCATAGCCTGGTGCCGCAAGGCCCGTGGTGACTGGTGCAAAGACAGCAAGGGAAATATGTGTAAGTGGAGAACGATTTGAAACTCATCTGCCCCGGATGCGGAAGCATAGCCAGTGCCGAGACCTGGCTTAACGATGCCCTGTGCCGTGAGACCATGCTGGCTGTGGTGCAGCTGCCGCCTCCTCTGCCTAAAATCACCCTTGGCTATCTGTCGCTGTTCCGCCCTGGTCAACGTGCCCTTACCTGGAAAAAAGCCAAACGGCTGGCGGGTGAGATTGCCGCTCTTGCGGCAAGCGGCCATGTGCAGGTACAGGGGAGGGTTGCCCGTCCCTGTCCGCCACGGATCTGGGCTGCTGCCATGGAACAGATGATAGAGCAGCGGGACAGGCTGCGGCTCCCCATGCCAAACCATAATTACCTGAGACAGGTTGCCTGGGATCTTGCGGATCGTGACGATGCCGGGCGTGAGAAGGTTGTGCGCCAGAGCGAAGCCAGTGGTAGTAGACCTGCGGCCCCCAGGGGAATTGACCCGTTGGAGAAGGCAAGACAGGAGTGGGACAAGAAAAACAGCGGCAAACAACCTCAAATACCATCGTTTGTCTTGAAAGGAGTTGAATGATATGCCACCCACAAAAGCCGAATACGCAAAGATCAATATCGCCTGTAAAGAGCTGGGAATCGACAAATACGGTCTCATCGCCGACCGCTACGGCCTGGAATCAACAAAACAGCTCACCCGCCAGCAGACCATAGAGCTGCTCCTCCACTTTAAGGCCATGGGCTGGAAGGTAAAGCGAGGCCAGAGCAATGGTAAACGAAATAAGACCAGCCCCCGTTACGAAAACCCGGCCATGCGGAAGGTGGTAGCGTTGTGGATCACCCTGGCAGATGAAGGCAAGGTGAAGGAACGAGCCAACTACGCCCTGCAAAAGTATGTCAAACGCATGACCGGCAAAGATAATCTGCGCTGGTGCGATCGCAGTGATTTACACGTCCTTATAGAGGCTTTAAAGAGCTGGCTTGAAAGGGATGGAGAGAAATAGAGATGAGTAAGGTGGTTAAGATCCCAAAAGAATACTGGCCTGAAATTGACGACCTGCCGGGCGATCTGGCCTTTATCGCCCGTGGTCTGGAAGAATACCTCCCAGGGCATGGAGTGCAGACAACCTTAATCATTGCCCAGGTCTTTAAGGGCCAACCCCTCTATATCCGGGGCATTGAGGAGCTGTTACTCAAAATCCGCAACGATGCTATCCGTAAGGAATATGATGGTGGCGCACGGGTTAAAGAGATCGCCTTTAGGTTTGATTTAAGCGTGCGCTGGGTGGAGGCTATCCTGGCACGGGTGGAGGATAGCGTGGAAGATAAGCAGATGAGGTTATTTAAAAAACTTAGAACAGGAGCATGGTGAAATGAGAAGAAACGGAGCAGAGAGAATACAGGGGATAGATATATACGTTGTCCACGGATCGGCCTATGTGAGCGAGCAGCTTGCACCCTCCAGGCTGGAATGGTTGAAGAACTTTATCTGGAATGAGCTGATCCCTACACCCATAAGACTAAGTCTGCTTGACGGTCGCATTGACCGCTGGCTAAATGGGTGATTTTAGTCACCTGGCTGTATTTCCTGCCGTATGAGTCTTTCACTGTGACCTTTATACGCAGGGTCTGCCCGTCCGGTATGGGATCACCCTGGACACGGTAGCAGACAGGGAGCACCTTGTGCCCGCCACACGGCAGAAAGCAGGGTATCATCGTGTCCCATTGCTCCACGGGCGGCTTCCAGTATATGGAGAGTTTTTTGTCCATGGTCTCCCAGAGAGGGGGCGCTGCTTTTTCCCCAACAATAATCGGGCAGTCAGGGAGTTTTGTGAACGTACGTTTTCGTCTGCCCCGGCCCTTACACTCCATGGCGATGATGGTGTTGTCCCGGTCTGAGTTGTTCCGCACATCCAGCAGTACCTTGATAAAGGAAGACTCCATATCCTGCGGAGCAACCATATCATCTGTACGCCACCTGCCGCTGAAATAGTGTTGAAAAGGGATATGCAGCCGAAACGAGGGACGATGGCCGAAGTAGAGCAGGAGCAGGTTAAGCAGCCCCAGAACCACACCTGCCAGGGCAACCATAGCGGTTATCAGCTCGGCATTTGTTATATTTATGGTGATCATTCTTCAACTATACCATGGATAGTGGGGCTAAAAAAGAAAATCTTGACATAAACCACCAGATCAGGCTACTCTACCCTTGCAGGCGAAAATATCGCTTTTGCGGGTTTGAGATCCCGGAATACCAGGCGGACGTTACCGCCACCTGTTCTACAGAATCTGGCGGTTTTTTTACGTCCACACCCAGCGTGACCAAGCAACTTTTGGGCGGGCTGTGTGGGTGGAGCTTCGGCTCGCCGGTTCCTGGTATCCGGTATCTCAACTCCTACACAGTTCCGCCCATTTTTGTTTGAGATCAAATGGGCGGGGATTATTTCTTAATTCCTATATCAGGAGGTTTTACCATGAACAAGAAACACGAAGTGACAGTCCAGAACATCAAATCCGCAATTCTCACCCTTCCCGGTCGTCTGCCATTTATGGTGACCAAACAGCTTGCCGAATTCTACCAGACGGACAGTGATCGAATTCTCCAGGCCATGCGCCGGAACCTGAAAAAGTTCCCTGAAGATTTCGTTTTTCAGCTCACAGAAGAGGAGGCTAAGACCCTTCAATCTGAAGGGTCATTGACATACCTTGGCGGAAAACTTCCCTACGCATTTACCCGAAACGGTTTCAATATGCTCTCAGCAGTTTTACGGGGTGAAGTGGCAGACGAACGTGCCATCCAGATCATGCGTGCCTTCTCCGCCTTTGAGGAAATGTTCCAACCAAATGCCGAAGGCCGTCCCGCCCTCTACACCATGGTCAAAACAGTGGATCTCCTCATGCTGCAGCAATATTACGTCGAGGGACGTGGAAAAATGTGCGCCCTGCCGCTCAGTGCCGAGGATGCAGAGGGTATGAAGCGGGATATCCTCTTCGGTATGAAAACCGCCCAGGTGGCAAAGAAGTACAACCGGTCTAAATCCACAGTTAAAAAACACACTAAAGTCGAACGTGCCCGTAAGGTACTTGAGGAAAGCGGCCAGATGTCACTGCCCTTTATGGGAGGCAATGCATGAGCCATCCAGACTGTATCGAAAAAGATGGAGAGTTTCTGTGCAATGCCATGGGAACGCTGCTGGTACTGGCTGATATGGCTTTCCATAGCTTTGATGAGCCGAAAGCTATGCGAAGAAGCGGCTGGCTGATTAGTGAATTGCTTAGTACCGCCAAAACACGGGGCTATACGCAGGAAAAAGAGTTTCGTATAGTTTTTGCGGGTGAAGACCTTAGAGCTCACCGCAGAATCGCCGCCACTCTGCTGGAATATATTCAGCTGGAAGATATTGTTGACTTGATGAATGAGGAGGAAAACTGATGGAAACCGCACACCACAGTCTCCAGAGGGATGGGCTAGACATATGTGACGACCCGCTGTCAGTGGCAGATCAGCTCTCACAGACACAAGCCGTAGTCTGCTGTATGAAAGAACTGTTGACTGCCGACAGAGAGGTGCCAGGTCATGAGTGAAACTAAAATAATGAGAGGAGCAGTTTTTTCTTACTGCGACACCGACCACCCCGTGGATCTGTTTGCTGGGGCCGCTGCCGTTACCTGTTTTATAACTGAGGCTGCAGTGCATTTCAGTGGTGATAAAATGGACCTTGGTATTTCTGAGGAAGGAACAAAAGGCCTTGTTATGATTTTACAAGGAGTTGAAAACACCATTAACCTTGCAATAGATCGGCTCTAACCCACATCTGGCAGCCGGTACGATTCTGTGCCGGTTGCCTCTTCCTTACCGCAAAACCAAAAACACCGAAGTCCCTCGCTCAACCCCATTCTTATAATCCCGTATAACTCTCTCCATACAGCACATTTCTTCCTCCTCTAAACCGGGACAGGTTCCGCCATGGCCTGTCCCGGTTTCCTGAGGTTGACTGATTCTTACTCTGGAGAGCACATTGCCAAACCACACATCCAAATACGACCACCATTTCAAAATATACGCAGATATCTACTTCGGCGATGAAGTTTCCTGGCAGTGGTTCAAAGCCATGGGAATTGCCGAGTCAAACCTTGATCCAAGGGCACAAAGCCCTGTGGGTGCCATGGGCATCATGCAGCTTATGCCTGGAACAAGTGCCCAGGTAGCTCAAGAGCTATGGCTTGCAGACAACCCCTTCGATCCTCAAATCAACATTCTGATGGGTATCCATTACGCCAGAAAAATGTGGAACATTTTCAAAAAGGAAGAAGGGCTTGAGCGTTTGTGTTTCATGTTCGGTGCCTATAACGCCGGTGCTGGAAACATCATCAAAGCCCAGGGGCGCGCAAAACTGTCCTACATCTGGGATGATATCGCGGCAGCACTGCCCAGTGTAACCGGGAGACATGCAACGGAGACAATTCAGTATGTAGAGCGGATCCTCTCGATCAGACAGCAAATGATCGGAGATCTTTAAACTCAATTTTAAAGGAGATTTTATCATGATGAAAGGATGGAAAACGTGGATCGGAATTGTGGGTTTTTTGTGCACCTATGTAGCTGCAAATTATCTCGGCGTTGATATGGACGCAGCACAGGCGCAATCAGGATCGCTAATTGAACTGCTCAATGCCGGTTTCGGTGCTCTCACTGTTGTTGGCCTTGGTCACAAGATCGAAAAGAACGGTGTGGTTGGCTAATGGATGATGTTGACCGGGCGCAGGATCAGGAAGATATGTTCCGGCGTCGTGCAATCAGTGCAGCAGCAGGGAAAACACGCGCTACAACCAGTGCCTTCCACTGCATAGATTGCGAGAATACCATCTCGGAGGCGCGACGGATCGCGGCTCCGGGATGTGAGCGCTGTGTGTTCTGTGAGAAGGAAAACGAGACTTTAAGAAGGAGATAAAAGTGAGTCATGAAGTTACAACGGCCATGGCCTTGATCACAATTATAGAGAAATTTGGAGGCTGGTCAGTTGGCGGAGTACTCGTCTTTATCAGCGTCACTCCCGCATTTTTTGGATATCTGGCTGCAAGGATCATAGTCAATGCCAGCAATAGCCTGCGACATCAGATGGCGATCAGCGAAAAGGAATCTGCAGAACGCTTTCGGGCCTTCCGCTCGGACTATGACAACAATATCAAGTTCGTTGAGGCATATGAAAGACTCGTTAACAGGCTGGAAGACACTCTACGGCGCAGCAATATAATCTCCACCAAACTTGTAGATCGTATCGACACCATTATGAGGTCCGGGAAATGAATAACCACCGTCAGCTAAAGAAAGCCTCTCTCGTCGACCTGCAGGAACGAAGAGAGAAGATCCGCAAAAAGGCTTTGAACATTTGCAGGATGATTATGCCTCTCATCGACCCTGACCTTGCTGAATTTGCTGATATGGATATTGCCTCCGCTGCCGACGGCACGGATGAGCTGGTCATGCTGCAGGCAGAGCTGCTTACCCTGGACTCCAAAATAGCACAACTGGAAGAGGCTCTGTACGGCTGATGGCAACTAAAGGCGATAAAGCAGTCCTGGCTCCGCAGGCTCAGCGACTCTACACGGCAGGTCACAACCTTTCTTCTATCAGTGATCAGCTAGATGTCTCTGTTACAAGTTTAAAACGCTGGAAAGATGATACCAAGGCCCCTGGTCAACCCATGGATGAGTGGGACAGAGCCAGATCGCAGAAGCGAGGCAATATTCAACGACTGCGGGATCTCTTTGAAGAGCAGCTTGCCTGGGTGGAAGAACTGCACCCCAGCAAACGATCATCAAAAACAATGGACACCCTCTCCAAGCTCGGTTCGCTCCTGGAGCGCTGGGACAAAATGGAGAAGGCGCAGCGTGTTGCTGATGATGTGGACAAAGTGATTAAGAAGGCTGGCCTTACAAAAGACACAGCAGATGAAATCAGACGTCAAATATTAGGAATCGGTGCATGACTCAGGAAACTCCACACGTCTTTCTCCTATACCAACAAGCATGGGCAGATGATAAAGCCCAGGTCAAAGTGATTGAGAAATCACGGCGAATTGGTCTCTCCTGGGCAGAGGCAGGTATTGACACGCTATTTGCTTCTGAGGCAGCAGGGTCAGACGTCTGGTATATCGGCTACAACAAAGAAATGGCCGAAGAATTCATCAATGACTGTGCCAAATGGGCACTGCTCTACGATGATGCTGCAGGAGCGGTTGAAGAAGAGATACTAAAGGATAAAGACAAAGACATTCTCACCTTTCGCATCCGTTTTTCATCCGGGCATAAGATCGTGGCCCTCTCCTCTCGACCGTCTAACTTGCGTGGCAAACAGGGGAGAGTGGTCATTGATGAAGCTGCTTTTCACGACGATTTAAAAGAACTTATAAAAGCTGCTATCGCCCTTCTTATCTGGGGTGGGGAAGTACGAATTATCTCTACCCATGATGGTGATGACAACCCTTTTAATGAGCTTGTGAAGGATATCCGTTCAGGCAGAAAACCTTATTCCCTGCATAGAGTCACCCTCGATGATGCTCTTGAGATGGGCTTTTACAAACGTATCTGCCTGCGACTGAAACGTACATGGTCAAAGGCTGGACAAGATGAGTGGCGGCAGGATCTGATCGATTCCTATGGAGAAGGTGCAGATGAAGAGCTTTTCTGTGTTCCGTCGCAAGGATCAGGATCATTCCTGAGCCGGGTCTTGATTGAAAACTGCATGACCGATGAACTGCCAGTGTTTCGCTATGAGCAAAAAGATGAATTCAAATACCTGGCAGAGAATCTTCGTGAATCAGAGGTTACGGCATGGTGCGAAGATACCCTACTGCCCCTCCTTGAGAATCTTGATCCTAAGCGCAGATCTTATCTGGGTGAAGATTTTGGCCGCACAGGCGATCTCTCGGTAATCATCCCCCTGGTGGAGATGCAGAATGCAAGCTTTACAGCACCTTTTATTGTCGAGCCGCGCAACATGCCCTTCAAGCAGCAGGAGCAGATTGTCTTCTTTATCATCGATCACCTGCCCCGCTTCACCCACGGCTCCTTTGATGCCAGGGGCAACGGACAATATCTTGCTGAAGTTGCAGCCCAGAAATATGGAGAGAGCCGGATCAGCGAGATCATGCTCTCGGAAAAATGGTACCGGGAGAATATGCCCCGCTACAAAGCGGCCTTTGAGGACAAGACCATTCTCTTGCCTAAAGATGCCGACATCATAGAAGATCATCGTGCATTTAAAGTGGTCAAGGGTGTGGGCAGATTGCCGGAAGGTAAAACAAATTCAAAAAACAAAAATCAGCGGCATGGTGATTCGGGTATCGCAGGTGCTATGGCCTGGCATGCAACCAACCAGGACGGCGGCGGAGAAACAGAATACGAATCAGTCAGCAAACGTCGTTTTGCCAAGAAAGGAGCCTGGTAATGGCCAAATCAATAACCATCTATGATCAGTTTGGCCGGCAGATCGATCTCAGCAGAAACAAGACTCCGGAACGTGCTCCTCTGGCTGTGGCTCCAGTGCTGGACTCTTTCAGGGAATATGTAACCGATGGTCTTACCCCCGAACGTCTCGCCACAGTTTTTAAAGCTGCCGACAGCGGCGATGTGCGATCCCAGGCAGAACTCTTTGAGCAGCTCGAAGAAAAAGACGGTCACCTTCTCTGCGAACGGGATAAGCGCAAAAATGTAATCCTTGATCTTGATTTTAACGTGGAACCGGCCAGCGAAGATGCACGAGATCAGGAGGTCGCTGATTTTGTCCGGGACACCTTTGATGGTTTGGCGGATTGGGAAGAATCTATTGTCGCCATGCAGGATGCCATCGGAAAAGGCTATGCAGCTCAGGAAGTCACCTGGGATGTATCGGAAGGTCAGGCGGTACCCGCAAAACTTGAATATCTCGAACAGAAGCGATTTCTCTTTACCGATGAAAAAGGTCTCCTGTCCAGAATTCCTCGACTGCTCACCGACGATGACACCATGGGAATTGATATCCCTGCCTGGAAGATCCTCATGCATGAGTATGGCGGGAAATCCGGCCATCCAACCCGAACGGGGATATACCGTGTTACCGCCTGGATGGCTCTTTTTAAGCATTACGCCATTAAAGACTGGGTAATCTTCTGCGAGATCTTCGGGATGCCGCTCAGATTGGGCAAATATGACCAGGGCGCAAGCAGTGCCGAAAAAAACGCACTCAGAAGCGCTATCTCGTCACTTGGTACCGATGCAGCTGGCGTGATCTCAAAGTCCACTGAAATTGAATTTATAGAAACGGTGAAGAATGCCAGCGGTGATCTCTATAAGCTCCTGGCCTCCTTCTGTAACGGAGAAATATCAAAGGCCCTCCTGGGACAGACACTCACCGCTGAAGTGGATGGGAAAGGAAGCTATGCCGCATCGAAGACCCACAATGAAGTCCGGCTTGATCTGCTTCGGGCCGATGGCCGTGCCGTTGCCTCCACAATACGTGACCAGTTGGTTCGACCGCTGGTTGGTTTTAATTTTGGCTGGGACACGGCTATCCCCAAATACTCCATTCTGTTTGAAGAACCCGATGACCTGGTCGCAAAGTCCGAATGGATAGGCAACATACTTGATCGTGTTCCCATGCCTCGTTCCTTTGTCAATCGCTCGTTTGGTATCCCTGACAGAGAAGGAAACGAGGAGATGGTTGGTGGTATCAGAAGCCAGAAACCGGAAGTCAGAAGCCAGAAGCCAGAGGAAAGAAACCAAGCAAAGTTTATCGTAGCCGGTGGACTGGAAGAAACACTTGATCCAGTCGACGTCCTTCTGGAAAGCACGCTTACCCAGACATCTTTAGAAGATTTGCTCAAGCCTGTACAGCAGCTGCTGACAGAAGTTGAAACCTTGGAGGAATTCAGAGACCAGCTGCTGGATGTGTATGGCCATATGGATATCGCTGAGCTTGCCAAAGTGATGCAACAGGCATTTGTCCTTGCTGATCAATCCGGGCAATTTGACGCGAGGCCCGAGAATGCCCTGTAAGCGATTTTCAAGAGTGTCTTGCCCCGACACACAAGAGAGCGCCTGTTCGTTTGATACAGGAAAATTTAAACAACTTTTAAACAAGGTTCTGTGGTGAGAGGCCCATCCGCACAATACCTGTCCCTGCCTTTTCGGGATGCCATCTCTTTTTTCAGGCAGAAAGTGAGTCTGCCGACAGAATCCTGGGATGATCTATGGAAAGGGATGCACAGCCGGGCCTTTGTTGTTGCAGGAGCCACAAAAGCGGAACTTGTCGGTGATCTTCGAAAAGCTGTGGACAGGGCAATCAGCCAGGGAACGACGCTTGCTGAATTTCGCAAAGACTTTGATTCAATCGTTGAGACCCATGGCTGGAACTACAAGGGTGGTCGGAATTGGCGATCAGCAGTGATTTACGATACCAATCTCTCTGTTGCCTATGACGCCGGACATTATAAAGCGAGAAACGATCCTGCCGTGCTGGCTGCAAGGCCTTATCTGCGGTACCTGGCTTCAAGGTCAGCCCACCCCAGAGAAGAGCACATACGGTGGTACAACCTAGTCCTGCCCTATGATCATCCATTCTGGGAGACCCACACTCCGAGAAATGGCTGGGGCTGTAAATGTGGCGTGACCACAGTTTCTGAAAGAGAACTGGCAGAGCTGCAGGCTGAGTTTGAAGACTCTGGAACACCGATCAGGACAAAAGCTCCGAAGCTTGAGACCTATGATTACGTCAATCGCAAAACCGGAGAGATCAGCAAGGTGCCGAAAGGGATAGACCCCGGCTGGGATTACAACCCCGGAAAAGCCGCCTGGGGAAAGCAGCTATCACAAAAGGCAATGTCTGAATACCAGGGGATGAAAGCAGATGCATGGGAAGTTCTCACCCCTGGGAACTGGGCAACCTTTGGACTTGCTGACCGCTTGGCGCCAGATAGCCCGGTGGCATCAATGGGTGCCAAGATAACCGACTCGCAACTTGCCACAGCTGCTCTTGAAAAAGTCATCGGCGGCAAAGAACAGATATACAGCTTCACTGCTAAAGACGGCTTTCGCTACGATATCGTGGTGAATGCGGAAGTGCTGATAGATCATATGGATCTAATCCGTACTCCCTATCTTCCATTTTTACCGGAAGTGCTCACTGATCCGCAGGAGGTGTGGCA
>Ga0256840_1001780_pt1 | contig 19699 bp, 25 predicted proteins | sample 355202metaG_FD_185969 | JGI IMG/M metagenome (GOLD analysis project Ga0256840, IMG submission 185969) | Hydrothermal vent microbial communities from Mid Atlantic Ridge, Atlantic Ocean - 355-202 | ecosystem: Environmental > Aquatic > Marine > Hydrothermal vents | place: Atlantic Ocean: Mid...
ATGATTTTTATTTGCCATTTCATCAGCATGTATTTTCAGCCATGGAAGAACTTGCACGTGAAGACAAGCCGATTGATGAAGAGTTTTTAAAGAGTAAATTAAGTAGCAGTGATAATTATGATGAGGTGGCACTTCTTGACATTTTAGCCTCTAACCCTATCTCTAATACGGACGCATATTTGGGTGAAATCAAATCACGTTCAACCAAAAGAGCCTTAGCTACTTTGGCAACGACCATTAAAAAAGTGACCATAGAAGATGACTTACCCACCGATGAAGTGATGAATATGGTGGAGAAAAAGCTCTATGAGATTACGCAAAACTCCACCTCTGAAGATTTTAGAGAGTCCAAAGAGATAACCCTTTCGATGATAGAAGAGATTAACCGTCTAAAAGCCTTAGGTAATTCTAAATTGCTTGGGATTGACACAGGGTTTCACAATCTCAATGACAAAACACAAGGGTTTGGTAAAGGGGATTTGGTGATTATTGCTGCACGACCAGCCATGGGAAAAACGTCGCTAGTTTTAAACATGACCCAAAAAGCCATAGAGAGAGGGGAGGGGGTAGCCTTTTTCTCACTTGAAATGCCAGCTGAACAGTTGATGCTTCGGTTACTTTCTACGGAGACTTCTATTCCGTTGCAGAAGCTACGAATAGGGGATTTGACCGATGATGAGTGGTCTAACCTTTCAAAAGCATCTGATAAAATGGCAGGGCGTAAGCTCTTTGTAGATGATGGAGGAATGGCAACCATTCATCATGTTCGTTCAAAACTGCGTAAGTTAAAGGCGAAACATCCTGAGATTACCATGGCGATTATTGACTATTTACAGTTAATGAGTGGGGACAGTTCAGAGGGACGACAACAGGTTATTTCGGAAATTTCTAGGGGGCTTAAACAGTTGGCTAGGGAGTTGGAAATTCCTATTTTGGCACTTTCACAGCTCAACCGTGGAGTGGAGAGTCGAGATAACAAGCGTCCAATGCTTTCTGACCTTAGAGAGTCTGGTTCGATCGAGCAAGATGCCGATATTGTAATGTTTGTTTATCGTGATGATGTTTACCGTGAGGCTGCTGAAAAAGAGCGTGAGATGAAAGCCAAAGCAGAAGGTAAAGAGTATGAAAACAAATTTGTCAATAAACCTGAAGAGGAGACCGAACTCATTTTAGGTAAACATAGAAATGGACCTACAGGAACGGTTAGATTATTATTTCAAAAACGATTTACACGATTTGTTGATGCCCATACAGGTGATGCTCCTTTTGAGATAATTTATGATGATGAAAATATGGATACACGAGATTTAGGAAACATAGATTTACCTATGATTTAAGGCTAGATTGTGTTAGAAAAACCAAAACTTTTTTTGACCATAAAAGAGTTTTGGCTGACGATGCTTGTTTTAGCTCTTTTGCTTTTTGCACGTCTTTTTTTTCTCTATCAAGATTATGTAGAATTTAAAGCAAAACCCTTTTATTACACCGATGTTCAAGTGCTTCAAGCTTATGAAAAATACAATGGCGAGGAGTATTATACGATTTTAAAACTCTATGCACCCTCACTGGATTTGAACTTTTTTTCACGCACCAAAATTAGAGCCAAAGAGATAAACGCTAAACTGCGTTTAAAACTTTTTCCTCATAAAAAAATGACTTTTTTTGACTATTTAGGTACTTCGTTTATGTTCTCTAAAGTCAATAAAATTTATGAAGATGAACACAATCTTAAAAGTGATGCTTTAATTTTTGTCGAAAAACAACATGAGAATGAGATGATAAACACTTTTTACAAAGCCATCTATTTTGCGACTCCTTTAGATAAAACTCTACGTAAAAAAGTCTCCTCTTTGGGCATCAGCCATCTCATTGCTTTAAGTGGATTTCATTTGGCTATTTTGTCAGCGTTACTTTTCTTTTTGTTGCGTCCTTTGTATCGCTTTTTTCAACAACGATATTTTCCCTATAGATTTGATTTGTATGATATGGGGTTTTTTATTTTAGTCATTTTGGCTTGGTATGTTTGGTTTGTAGATGCTCCACCCTCTTTAGTTCGCTCTTATGCGATGATGGCTGTTAGTTGGTTACTTTTAATTTTGGGAGTGGAGTTATTGAGTTTTACTTTTTTAATGAGCATTGTGTTACTGCTCTTAGTAATTTTCCCAAAAATGTTGCTCTCTTTGGCTTTTTGGCTTTCAGTTTCTGGGGTATTTTACATTTTTTTACTGCTTAAACATTTTTCAAAGTTCAATAAGTATGCTATGACACTCTTTATTAGTTTTGGTATTTTTCTCTTAATGTTACCGATTGTGCATTTGGTGTTTCCTGTTGTCAATCCGTGGCAACTAAGCTCACCTTTTTTGTCTTTGGGGTTTTCACTTTTTTATCCTCTTTCTATGGGCTTACATTTGCTTGGTTTAGGTGATTTATTTGATGCCTTATTGGTAAAACTGTTTACATTAAGCACTAATGAACATACTTTTTTATTGCCTCTAAAATATGGCATTTTATATCTTTTCCTCTCATTGTGGGCAAGTTATTCTAAAAAGATTTTTTACCTGCTTTTAGTTTTATCTTTTGCTTTTACTATTTGGCTCTTTATGGGCTTTTGGGTATGATGTTTTTATGAATAATTTTGAAAAATTTAAAGCCTATCCTCTTACTTATGGTCTGATTATTATTAATGTGGTAATATTTATTATTCCTCAAATCTTTAGTTCTTTTTATGAACCTTTCTATCAAGCTTATGCACTCAATGACTATTGGGCAATTTTTAAAGCAGAGTATTATCGTTTTATTACGGCTATTTTTTTACACTCTGGTATGATGCATCTTATGATGAATATGCTATCGTTGTATATGGTAGGACGCATGGTTGAGAAACTTTTCTCTACAACAGCCTATTTGAGTATCTACTTTTTAACAGCATTTTTTGGAAGCATGTTTTCCTTATATATGCATATTAACACTTGGGGTGTAGGAGCTAGTGGGGCAATCTTTGGACTCTTTGGTGCTTTGGCAGGATTTGCTTTTTTTCATAGAAATACTATGAAAAATCAATTTATGGCGTTTATGAAAGATTTTGGGATAATTTTACTGATTAATCTTGCCATTGGGTTTATTTTCCCATCCATTGATGTGTCTGCTCATGTAGGTGGTCTGTTAAGTGGGATAGTGGGAGGTTATATGTTGGCTAAAAATGCTAAGTTTTTATGGGCTTATTGGGGCTTGTCTATTTGTCTATTGGTCTTTAGTTATTTTGAGTTGGCTTTACGATTTTCTCAATATGCTATGTAGTTCAAGGAGTGTTTAAAAAGGGGTTACTATGCTTACCACCAAGAAGTGGTAAGTAATCTTCTTAATGATTTGCTGCAGCCTGTTGTCTAACTAATCCTTCACAAACTGAAGTTTCTGCTATTGGTAAAGTTGGATCATCTGGACAAATTTCAGCCACATCTACACAATCTGGACATTTTTTAATCTTTGGTTTGTAACATCTACTTGGAGCAGGTGCTGGCTTAGCCATAACGGGTGCTTCAAATTTAGTAACAACTTGCACGGGGATAATATCTCCTCCTGCAAATAGAGCAGTTCCTGCGATCATTAAACTTAGTAGTAATTTCATCTAGTTTATCCTTTTATGTTTTTGATATAATCACTCTATCACTTTTTAACTTAAATAATTAAGAATAATTTCCATTAACTTTTCATTAACTTATGAATTTCGGAAGTTGCTATAATAAACCCAATAAAAAAAAATAGGATATGTTAAATGTCTCTTTGTAAAATTTGTAATAATCTAGGAAGCCCAATAGAAGATGTTAAAAAAAACTTACGCTATTATCGTTGTACCTCTTGTGGATTTGTTTGGCTTGACAATCAATTTATGCTCAATGTAATAGAGGAAAAGAAGAAATATGACCAACACAATAATAGTTTAGAAAATGAAGGTTATGTTCAGATGTTTGAAGACTTTATAGAGATGGCTATTGTTCCTTATACACAAAATATTCACAGCATATTGGATTTTGGTTCAGGACCAGTGCCTGTACTCTCACAGTTATTGGAGCGTAGAGGGTTTAAAGTAGATATTTATGATTTATATTATGCTCCAACAAAAATATATGAAAATAAAACATATGACCTTATTACTTCAACGGAGGTATTTGAACATCTCTCAAAACCTTTAGAAATTTTATCACTTTTAGCAAAGCATTTAAATCAACATGGCTATCTGGCTTTGATGACAAAGTTTCCACCTAAAGATGATGCAGAATTTTTGGCTTGGTGGTATAGAAGAGACCCTACACACATTAGCTTTTTTACGCCACAGAGTTTTGAAGTAATGGGCAAAAAAACAGGTTTGAAAGTTTTGAAAACCATCAATGAAAATGTCATAATTTTTCAAAAAAAGTAACATCATCATGGGCAGAATAAAGCATCTTTAACGCAAAAATAGCTATGATTTCAGCACTAGGAGAATCTCAATGAAATTTGTATCCATCGTTATGGGAAGTAAGAGTGACTATACTATTATGAGTGAGTGTGCCGAGACACTTAAAAAGTTTGGTGTACCCTATGAGCTAATTATCTCATCAGCACACAGAAGTCCAGAGCGAACTAAAAATTATATTAAAGAAGCTGAAGCCAAAGGCTCACAAGTATTCATAGCAGCAGCAGGAATGGCAGCCCATTTAGCAGGTGTTTTAGCAGGAACAACAACTAAGCCAGTTTTAGGAGTACCCATGGAAAGTGGACCTCTTAATGGAGAAGATGCCCTTTTAAGTACAGTTATGATGCCAGCAGGAATGCCCGTAGGAACAGTAGCCATTGGTAAAGCAGGAGCTGTAAATGCAGCCTATTTAGCCATTCAAATTATGGCTTTACAAGATGATGAACTGAAAATAAAACTTCAAGAAGACAGAATTAGCAAAGCGAAAAAAGTTGAGTTGGATTCTAGTACTGTTGAAGTTATTTTGTAAAATTCAAAGGTAAATAATGGAACTCCAGCTTAAAAATATCGGAATGATTAAAGAGGCTAATGTTAAGATTGATGGGCTGACTGTTATTGCTGGAGAGAATGATACGGGGAAGAGTACTTTGGGTAAATTTTTGTATTTCACGGTATTTCATAGAGAGAATACAGATTATGATAAGTTATATAAATCTATTTTTAAAGAGAGTCTTTCATCATATAATACTCCACTAAGTAGTAATGTAATTAATAATAACAATCAAGATTTTACTTTAGACCCAATTTTTATAGAAACCCCCTTAGTATGGAATTTCACAGATTTTTTTAGAGATATTGCTCAAATTGAATCACAAATGAGAATAGAACTAGATTATCCCTATTTAATGAAAGATTTAAATTTTAAACTTCATATAAAAAGTGCATCTAGTGGCTTAGATATAAAAGAGAAAGTTACCTCTTTAATGGGTGGAGAGTTTAAAAAAGATGAAATGGGTAGATATTATTTTGATAAACAAGGGGAAAGAATAGAACTTGTAAATACTGCAACAGGTATCAAATATTTTGGAATCTTTCAAGTTTTGTCTCAAAATAATTATCTGAATAAAAATACAGTTTTAGTGTTAGACGAACCAGAAGTCCATCTCCACCCAAAATGGCAATTAGAGATGGCAAAAATAATAGTTGAACTTGTCAAAAATGGTGTTAAAATTTTGGTTAATTCGCATAGTCCGTATATGATAGAGGCACTAGAACGCTATGCTGAAAAAGCAGAAGTTTCATCTGACTTTTATTTGGCAGAAGATGGGATTATTGATAAAGTGGAAGATAATAACTCAAAAACTTTAGCAAAAATATTTCATAAGCTCTCTGCTCCTTATGAAACATTTAATCAAATGGATAGTGAGATTTTAAAAGGTGGCTGAATTAAGTTATGCTCTACAACAGAAAGCTGATTATAGTGAATGTAAAGTGAGTTTAAAAGAGACAAGTAAAGATAGTGAAAATAATGAATATCTTTGTCAAAGTTCTATGGAAGTGTATGATTTTGATTGTGTTGTTAAAAAACTTTATCCTCAAAAGCAACCATCTTCTTATGATTCACTTATTGTTGATGAAAACAGAAAAATAGTCTATTGTATAGAGTTTAAAAATCAAATTCCATCACAAATTAATAATGCAAATATCAAAAAGAAACTAACCAATGGTAGAGAAGTTTTAGATAATATTTGTAGCACTGAAAATGTTCAAAAAAAAGATTATCAGTTTATCTATTGTGTTGTGCATAAACCAGCTCACAATAGATATGGTAATCCTTTGGTTGACAGAGAGATAAAGTTTGAGTTAAAATCTTATAAAGATACTTACTTTGACAAAATAGTCACAAATGATATAAACTTTTTTAAAAATGAATTTAGAAAAGAATTTAAAGAGGAGAATTGTTTATGAACAAAAACAGCTTAACATTTAGTGAAATACTACTAAAACTACAACAATACTGGAGCGAACAAGGGTGTAATATTGTACAACCTTATGACATACCAGCAGGTGCAGGGACATTTCACCCTGCTACACTTTTACGAAGCTTAGATAGCAAACCGTGGAGTACAGCCTATGTTGCACCCTCACGCCGACCTACTGATGGACGCTATGGAGAGAATCCAAACCGACTAGGAGCTTATTATCAGTTTCAAGCACTCATAAAGCCTAGTCCTGATAATATCCAAGAGCTTTATTTGAAGTCATTGGAATATTTAGGTCTTAATTTACAAGAACATGACATTCGTTTTGTAGAAGATAACTGGGAGTCGCCAACACTTGGTGCATGGGGTCTTGGTTGGGAAGTTTGGTTAGACGGCATGGAAGTTACACAATTTACTTACTTTCAACAAGTAGGAGGAATTGCTTGTGACCCTGTGGCTGTTGAGATTACTTACGGAACAGAGCGTTTAGCGATGTATCTGCAAGGGGTTGAGTCTGTATTTGACATTGTTTGGAATAGACAAGGTGATGAGGTCACTACTTATGCTGATGTTCATAAAGAGAGTGAGTATGAGTTTTCTAAATACCATTTTGAAGTGGCAAATGTAGAGAAGCTTTTAAAAGATTTTGATGATGCTTCGGCTGAATGTAAACTCTGTTTAGAAGCTGGATTACCTCTTTCTGCTTATGACCAATGTATGGTGGCAAGTCACGCTTTTAATGTTTTAGATGCACGAAAAGCCATCTCACAAGCTCAACGACAAAACTACATCTTAAAGGTGCGTGAACTCTCAACGGGGTGTGCTAAGTTGTATAAAGAGCAAGAAGCAGATAGAAATAAGCGTGTGAACGCATAAAACTTATGAAAATATCAGAAATATATGAGAAATTAGACAAACTAAGCCCATTTGAACTCCAAGAGAGATGGGATAATTCAGGTCTTCTTGTAGGTGAGATGAACCGAGAATTTGAGCATATTGCATTGGGTTTAGATTTAGATAGAGAGAGCTTAGAGAGTGCTAAAGAAAATACCCTGTTTATTGTGCATCACCCTTTAATCTTTAGTGGATTAAAAGCATTGGACTTCTCTAAATACCCTGCGAATCTGTTAGAGATAATGGTCAAAAAAAATCTTTCACTCATCGCGATGCATACCAATTTTGACAAAACACATCTCAATAGCTATGTTTTTGAAAAAGTATTAGGATTTAAGAAAGAATCGCAAGATGATTTTGTGTGTAAAACAACAGGCTCTTGGTCAAAAGAGGAATTACTTAAACTTTTAAAAGAGAAGTTAGGATTAGAAGTTCTAAGAGTCGTTTCTCCTAAAAAGAGAATTGCTTCTATTGCTTTAACCACAGGAGCAGGGGCTTCTTTGATAGATGAAGTGAATGCCGATTGTTTTTTGACGGGGGACATCAAGTACCACGATGCCACCAAAGCGATGAGTCAAAATTTGATGATGGTCGATATTGGTCACTACGAGAGCGAACAGTTTTTTGTAGATGTTATGGTAAAAGAGTTAAAAAATTTAGGAATTTTGGGTATAATTTCGCAATCACAAAACCCATTTAAAATAGTATAGAGTATTTTTTTGAAATGGTACTGCAAAAACTTGTTTAAACCCCAAAGGATAGAGATTGAATAAACATTTAGAAGAGTTAATTGAACTTTCAAAATTAGATAAAGCCATTGATGATTTTACGCCACTTATTGAAACAGCACAGAAAAAATTGGCTAGAAGAGCAGCAAAAAAAGATGAAATTGTTGAAATCATTAGTGAACTTAATGAAACGATTGAAAAAGCACAGACCTCAGTGGCTTCTTATGAAGAGCAAATTAAGGCTTTAAATGAGCAGATGACATTGGGTATTGCTAAAGAAAAAGAGATTAAGACAGAAAAAGAGATGCAAGCACTTTCAATGGAGGCTGAATTGGCAAAAGAGAAACTAGGTCATGCTAATTCTGAAATTGAAAGACAACAAAAAATCATCGAATCAAAAGAGTTAGAGATTGAAGAAGCCAATGCTAAGCTAGAAGAGATTAATGCTGACTATGAGAAAGTAGCCGTTGAAGTTGCTAAAAAGCTATCATCTATTGACGTAGATAAAGGGAGACTTTTTGAAGAGCGTAATACTAAAACTATGGAAATAGATATGCAAATTCTCTCTTTTTATGAAAAGATTCGTGTTTGGGCTAAAAATACAGCCGTTGTTCCTGTAAAAAATCAAGCGTGTTATGGGTGTTATATGAAACTAAATGACAGTGCTTATTCAACACTTATTAAATCAGAAGAACTACTTACTTGTCCTCATTGTGGACGAATTATGTATTTAGAAGTACAAACAGAAGAAGCATAAACACTTTTTTGTTTTTGCTTATTTAAAAAGAGTCTATTGTGATGGATAAAGTATTTCTTATCCTGTATATGGCTCTAATTACACCTCTTTATGTTTTAGCACTTCCTTTTTTGTATTTTTTTTCAAAGCGTAAAATTAAGTATAAAGTTTCATTGCCTGCACGGTTTTTTCTTAAAAAGAATGAACCTTTTAATGCAGATGGAATTTGGTTTCATGTCTGTTCTTTTGGCGAAGCCAGAGCAATTTATCCTCTTTTAGATGCTTTACCTAAAGAACATTTACGTTTAAGTACAACCACTCAAACAGGTTATGAAGCCATAAGTTTAAAACAAAAAGAACAGAGTCGGTATTTGCCCTTTGAGCCTTTGCTTTTTAGATGGTTAAAATCTCAAAAAGTACTGTTGGTTATGGAAGCTGAGTTTTGGTATCTACTTTTTGCATTAGCGAAAAGTAGGGGAGCTAAAACGCTACTCATTAATGCTCGAATGAGTGACCGTTCTTTTCCTAAATATCAAAGAATATCATGGTTTTATAAAATGATATTTAGACATATTGATGAAGTTTATGCACAAAGTGCATTAGACAAAGAGCGTTTAGAGCTTTTAGGGGCTAAAAATGTTCAAGTTATTGGTAATATTAAATTAGCAGATATACCCAAAGCAAGTAAATCGCTAACGAAACCTAAAAATTTATTGATTTGTGGTGCGAGTACGCATGAAGGCGAAGAGCAGTTAATTTTAGAAGCATTTGTTACGTTAAAAAAAGAAGAACCACAAGCGAGGTTAATCGTAGTGCCACGTCACCCTGAACGTTTTGACATGGTAGCCTCTTTGGTTGAATTTTACGCTTCTAAAGAGCATTATAGTTGGCATAGATATTCACAAAATGAAGCTTTAAATTCAGACATCATTGTGGCTGATGTTTTAGGTGAATTGGTGAATATATATGCCATTTCGGACATTGTGATTTTGGGTGGGGCATTTGCTAAAGTAGGTGGACACAATGCAGCTGAAGCAGCCCAATTTGGCTGTAAAATTATTTCAGGGGAATACTACTTTAATCAGCGAGATATTTTTTCGATGATTGAGGGCATTAGCATTGTAAGCCAAGATAATTTAGCAAGACGACTACAACAACATGGGCAGTTGATTAAGACAAAAATCATACAAAAAACGGATATTTCTCCGATATTAGAATCTATAAGAAAAGAGTTATAAATGGAAAAAGCATACAAAATACTAGCAGTTCAAGAGGGAATTTCAAACAAAAAAGCAAAAGATTTAATCGACCGTGGATTGGTTTATTTTTTAGATAAAAAAATCAAAGTTGCCAGAGCCCCAATGCCTAATGATACATTTTTTAGGGTTGAAGAGTTAGATAAAGTAAAAATTATCTATCAAGATGAGAACATTGTTGCCATTAACAAACCAGCACTTTTAGACACTTATGAGTTAGCCGAAGCGATTGAAGAAGATGAAACAGAGCTTATTCATAGACTTGACCGTGACACATCAGGGGTACTACTTTTGGCGAGAAATGAGGATTTTTTACAAGATGCGATTGCTGCGTTTAAACAACGAAAAGTAAAAAAGCGTTATGTCGCATGGGTTGAGGGAGTCTTTTGTGAAGAGATTAAAATTGATGCTCCCATTAGAACCCACAAACAGGGAGGAAAGGCATTCTCTGAAATAGATGAAGAACACGGACGACCTGCCATTACCATTGTAAAGCCTATGGAGATTCAAGGGAAAAAATCTAAAGTAGAGATAGAAATCATGACAGGACGAACCCACCAAATTCGGGTGCATCTCTCTAGCATTGGTCACCCTATTGTAGGCGATGAGCGTTACGGTTCAGTTACCCGTTCAAAACGTATTTTACTACACGCCAAAGCCATTTCACTTTTGGGCTACGCTTTTGAAGCCAAAGAACCTAGAGACATTGTTCAGTATAAATAGACTATAATAGATGACAAATTAACACAAAGGATTTATGATGCCAGCAGATAATATTATTCACTATATTCTTTATGGAGTCATTATTATAGGAACTATTTGGATTTTGAAATCACCTAAAGATGATGATGAAAAAGAGGATAAGCAAGAGGATAAAAAATAATTTTTTTATCTATTTATACAAATATACAAAATATGCTATAATCACGTTACTAATTTAATAAAATAAAGAGAAAATATGTTTGATACCCTAACCGACAGTTTTAAAGGTGCGATTGATAAAATTCGTTTTTACGATGATGATAAAGCCCTTAAAAAAGCACTTGTAGAGCTTAAAAAATCTTTGCTTAAAGCCGATGTTCACCATAAAGTTGTGAAAGAACTTTTGACTAATGTTGAAAAAGAGGTCAAGGGAAATGTGGGAAAAGAGAGCTTTTTAAAAGCCTTACAAGATGATTTAACACGTATTTTGACAGCTAAGGGAAACCAAGGGTTTGTCTTCGCGTCTAAGCCACCAACAGTGGTGTTGATGATTGGGCTTCAAGGTTCGGGTAAAACAACGACTACGGGTAAACTGGCGTACTTTTTAAAAGAACAAAAGAAGAAAAAAGTTTTAATCGCAGCTGCCGACTTACAACGTTTAGCTGCGGTTGAACAGTTGCGTCAAATTTGTGAACAGATTGATGTTACTTTGGTGGCAGATGAGAAAAAAACACCTCAAGAGATAGTCAAAGAGGCGTTAGCTAAGGGTGAAAAAGAGCTTTACGATGTGGTCTTAATTGATACTGCTGGACGTTTGGCCATTGATGATGAGCTAATGGAAGAGTTGGCTTCAGTACAAAAAGTTGCCCAACCCGATGAACTTTTTTATGTGGCAGATGCTATGACTGGTATGGACGCAGTTCGTACGGCTCAAACTTTTAAAGAGAAAATTGGGATTACAGGGGTAGTTCTAAGTAAATTTGATGGTGATTCCAAAGGGGGAGTTGCTATGGGTATTGCTCATCAAGTGGGTGTTCCATTACGTTTCATTGGGGCAGGGGAGAAGATGCCTGACCTTGAACAGTTTATTCCAGAGAGAGTGGTTTCTCGTCTTATGGGGGCTGGAGATTTAGAATCTTTGGCAGAAAGAACGGCGAATATTATTGATGAAAAACAAGCCAAACAACTCTCTAAAAAGATTAAAAAAGGGAAGTTTAACTTTAATGACTTTTTAGAACAGATGGAATCCATGAAGAAATTGGGTTCCATGAAATCTATTATGGGCATGATTCCAGGCATGGGTGCGATGGCAAAACAGATTGGGGATATGGATTTAGAAAACTCTGAAGAGATGAAGCAGATAAGAGCCTTAATCTCTTCTATGACCCCTAAAGAGCGTGAAAATCCAGAGTTGCTAAACAATACACGAAAAAGAAGATTGGCATCAGGTGCAGGAATGTCTCAAATGCATGTGAACCGTGTTTTAAAGCAGTTTAAAAATGCAGGGAAAATGGCAAAACAGCTTTCTGGAAAAGGGGGCATGAAACAGATGCAAGACATGATGAAACAAGCACAAGGTGGGGGAATTCCACGATAGTGCTTATTTCAAGTTTTATCTAATGAAAAATTAGGTAAAATTCGCTTTTTATAGCGTTGATGAGTGTTCTCTCATTAAGAACAGTTGTCAGTGCTACTATGGTAGTTGTTTTCAGCAGACAACTCACGTGAGCAATCACGTTTTGGATTAGTTACCCACTTGCTGAAATATTATAGTAAAATTCAAGGATAGATATGACAACAATTAGACTTACAAGAATGGGTAGAAAAAAAATGCCATTTTACAGAATCGTAGTAACAGACAGCAGAAAAAGAAGAGATGGTGGTTGGATTGAATCAATTGGTCACTATAACCCAATGATTAAAGAAGACAACTTAACTGTTGATTCTGAAAGATTGGATTACTGGATTGGTGTTGGTGCTCAAATGAGTGACAGAGTTAAAAAAATTACAGGTAAATAGTCAGTATGGTTACAGATTTCGTTGCTGAATATGCCAAATTGTTAGTGAGTCACCCAGAAGACATTGCCGTTTCGGTAAAAAACTTGGAAGAGAACTACAATGAAATTACCATCGTTGCCAATTCGGATGATGTTGGTAAACTTATTGGTAAAGAGGGACGAATGATTAACTCAATTAAGACGGTTATCTCTGGTTGTAAAGCCAAAGGTGGTTCTAATTACCGTGTTAATGTTGAAGCAAAATAGTTTTAATGTCAGATAAAAAACGTTTTTTTATTGCCCAAGTGGGTAAAACTCATGGGCTATATGGTGACTTAAAACTCCATATACATACAGATTTTCCAGAACAGTTTCAAGAGGGTTATAGCTTTGATACCTCTTCAGGGAAATTGGAAATTTTGAAAATCAATCTTGATCGTGGGATTGTCTGTTTTAAAGGGTATGAGGGAATTGATTATGCTAAAAAGCTAACCAATACTAAGATTTATGCCTCTTTAGAAGAGACCAAAGAGCGATGTAAACTAAAAGAGGGTGAACACTTTTGGTTTGAGATTGAGCGTTGTGATGTTGTAGAAGATGGTGTGAAGCTTGGTAAAATTTCAGAGATGCAACGTTTGGCTGAAGTGAACTATATGTTCATTGAGACAGATGAGGCTTTGGTCAAAGAGGGTTTTGCAAGTACATTTTTAGTGCCATATATTGAGAGATATGTGATTAAAACCGATGTTGAGAAACAATTGGTGCTAACTAAAGATGCTAAAGAAATTTTAGAAGCCTCGTAGATTTTGATGAAATTTAGTTTTATGACACTTTTCCCTCAAATTGTTGAGGGCTATTTTTTAGACTCTATTTTGTCTCGGGCAATAGCGTCTAAGTTAATGTCGGTTGATTTTTATAATCCTCGTGATTATACCAATAACAAACATATGAAAGTAGATGAACCCATCATAGGAGGAGGAGCAGGGATGTTAATGACCCCTCAACCTCTTTTTGACACAATAAAGGCAATTAGAGAGAAATCTTCTGAAGCCTATGTGATTGTGGCAACCCCTGTGGGAAAACCTTTTAAACAAAACGATGCAAAACGATTGGCTTCAAAAGAGCATATTGTTTTTGTGTCGGGTCGTTATGAAGGTTTAGATGAACGTTTTATTGAAGAAGCAGATGAACTATTTTCTGTTGGAGATTTCATTTTAACAGGAGGCGAATTGCCTTCGTTGATGATGTGTGATGCGATTGCTAGAAATGTAGAAGGTGTTTTAGGAAATTCAGACTCTTTAAGTGTTGAGAGTTTTGAAGAGAATTTACTTGAAGCCCCTTCTTTTTCTAAGCCAAAAGTCTATAATGATATTGGAGTTCCTCAAGAGTTTTTAAAGGGAAATCACGGTAGAATTTCGGACTTAAAAAGTGCTATGGCTAAATGTAAAACAAAATACTTTAGACCAACTATGCACAAAAAGCTCAAATGAGCAATGAATTTATAAGGTAAAATGATGAGAAATAAATATATTGAAAGCTTTGAACAAGCACAATTAGAAAACAAATCTGTTCCAGAATTTAGAGCAGGAGATACAGTAAGAATTCACGTAAACATTAAAGAGGGTGATAAAACAAGAGTTCAAGTTTTTGAAGGTCTTTGTATTGCACTTAGAGGTCAAGGTACAGGACGTACAATGATGATTAGAAAAATTGGGGCTAACTCTGTTGGTGTTGAAAGAATTTTCCCAATTTACTCTGACTCAATTGAACAAATTGAAGTACTTAGACGTGGTAGAGTTAGACGTGCTAAACTATTCTATCTTAGAGCTTTAAAAGGTAAAAAAGCTAGAATTAAAGAGCTTAGAAGAAAATAATCTTCTCTTTTCTCAAACTCCTTATGAGAGGTTTTAACCTCTCATTCTTCTTTTTAACTTCCACATGATTACATTTACAATTTTTTGTTATAATTCCTCTATTAATTTATAAGGATTTTTAGTGAATTTTTTAGAAAAAATTTTTGGGCGTGTACTCCTAGTTTTACAGTTTATATTAGTCTTTCTTTTTATACTTTTTGAAGAGATAATTTGGGAAGGTATTGCTAAACCTATTTATGAGAAGATTGAATCTTTACATATTACTAAAAAGCTTGAACTAAAAATTCAACATACCTCACGCTATATTATTTTAGCTGTTTTTACCACTTTACTGTTAGGAGTTGAGGGAGCAGGGATTTTGGCAGGAATCTTGTTTATGCAAGGTCATATTCTTTTTGGTTTGATGCTTTATATTTTTAAAATACCTATTGCTGCTTTTGTCTTTTGGTTGTTCAAAGCTTCCAAAGAAAAACTACTTAGTTTTGCTTGGTTTGCTTGGTCTTATGAAAAAGTGATGCTTGGATTTGAGTGGTTAAAAGAACGAGAGTCATACAAAGAGGTGATGGCTTATATGGCGACCATTAAAGCCATAATAAAAGCCAAATGGAAATCATTTAAAGAGAAATATTTTAAAGAAGAGGGTGGCTTTATGAAAGAGCTGAAATCATTTTATGCTTATGTTAAAAATTTTAAGAAAAATATCAAAACTAAAGAAGAAACAAAAATTAAAGAAGAAGTAAAAAATGACTAAATATGTTTTATTTGATACCGAGACAACAGGAAATCAAGCTGAAGATAGAATTATTCAAGTTGGTGCTATGGTTATTGGGGCTAAAGGTGAGGTAGAGGTTTATGATGAATTATGCTCTGCACCCCTTGCCATTAAAACTGAAGCAATGGAAGTGCATAACATTACGCCTGATGTGATTGAGGGAAAAGCCCCTTTTACGGCAACTAAATTTTGGAATGATTTGTCTTCACTTAACCACGAAAATAACTATTTGATTGCCCATAATATTGCTTTTGATTTGGGTATGTTAGAAAAAGAGGGTTTTAAGAACTCTATGAAAATCATTGATACTCTACGTTGTTCTAAACATCTTTTTCCTGATTCTGAGTATCATCGTTTACAGTATTTTAGGTATTCATTAGAACTCTACAAGAAAGAGCAAGCAGAGGCTAGTAAACATAATATTGTTATTAAAGCCCATGATGCCATTGGTGATGTACTGGTGATGAAGCTTTTACTTTCTGAATTGGTAGCCAAGGTCAAAGTTCAATATGCTGGCATTAATCCAATGCTTAAACTAGAAGAGCTTACCAATACACCTGTTATGATGAAAAACTTTAAATTTGGAAAGTATAAAGGCGAAGAGATAGCTGACATTGCACGAAGTGATGCAGGTTATATTAAATGGATGTTAAAGTCTTTAGAATTAGATGAAGATTTAAAATATACTTTAGAGAGAACCTTAGAAAATGTATAAATAACTTCTACGATAGTCTATTGATTTAGGAGAAAAAAATATTGAGTAGAAGTCATTTTTACTGTATGAAGAGAGTTCTTAAAAACAGGAAGAAAAACCTATATCTCTCTCATAAGGAAAGTATAGGATAATTTTGTGGGGAGATTGTGTACTCATAGAATCACATTTCATTTTAGGCGTTTTGATGTTTATGATAAAACTCCATAGGAATGAGTGCTAATGTTCCCACAATAGCACCAATAAGTAACTCTCCTAAGATAGAAGGCATACCTGCAACTAATTCATGAATAGCGTGAATATTATGAACAAATATCCCCCCAGCAACCAACAACATAGCAATGGTTCCAATAACCGTTAAGGCACGGATAATCTTAGGTAAAGAACGAATTAACATATCACCAAACTTATGTAGTAAGGATTGAGAATCCTTACTCATAGATACAATTTTATAACCAAAATCATCTATACGTACAAGTAGGGCAACTAAACCATACACGGCCACAGTAGCAAGAAAAGCAATAAGCGTTACTACGCCAACTTGTACTAAAAATTCATGGCTACTGACTGTACTTAAAGCAATAATCACTATTTCAATAGAGAGAATAAAGTCTGTACGAATGGCAGATTTTACTTTAACTTTTTCATAAGCAAGTAACTCTTCTTCTGTTTTTTCAATTTTATTGGTACTATTTTTACTTGTTTTATTTTTATGATAAAGATACTCATAGATTTTTTCCATTCCTTCATAGGCTAAGTAAATGCCACCTAAAATAAGTATGGGAGCGATGAGAAATGGAGCAAAAGCAGAGAGTAAAAAAGCCAAAGGTAAAATGATGAGTTTATTGATAATAGAGCCTTTAAAGATAGCCCATATAACAGGTAACTCACGAGATGCTAAAAAACCTGAAGCTTGTTCGGCAGCTACGGCTAGGTCATCACCTAAAATACCAGCTGTTTTTTTTGTGGCGACTCCACTCATGGTTGCCATGTCGTCCATAAGTACTGCTATATCATCAAAAATTGCAAAAAATCCACTTGCCATATAATATCCTTAATTGTTGTGTTAAAATTATTATAATTGTAGCATATTAGTCTAATATATTTCTATTTAATTATACTTAAAAGTGAATTTAAATAAAATTCCAAAATTGTTAAAAAAAGGGAAATAGTGAGAAAAATTGTATTAATTGTTCTGTTGAGTTTTGTACTAACAGAGTTGGCTGTAGCGAAAGGACACACGAATTGGCATTTAAATAAAATTTATAAAAAAGTTTTAAAAAAATCCAATATCAATAAACGTGCTTTACGTAAAGCATTCGCATATTATAAAAAAAATCAATACAAGAAAAAGCTTTCTAAACGATATTTAGCGATTGCTGATTATACAAAAACAGCGAGACAAAGACGTTTGTATATTATCAATCTTTATAATGGAAAAGTATATCGCCATAAAGTAGCTCATGGTAAACACTCTGGTAAGATTGGTGGTAAAGTAAGACACTCTAGTAATAAGTGTGGTACAAAAATGACCCCTTACGGATTTTTTAAGATTGGTACACATGTGGGTAAAACTAAAAAAAGACATTATCGCTATTTGAGTGTGAAAGGCTTACAATGGAGTAATCGAAAAGTTGGTTTTCCTTCACGAAAAGGAGGGCGAGATATTATTGTTCACCCTGCTAAATATGTAAAATCAGGAGGCAGAAGTTATGGTTGTTTTGCTATTCAACCTAGAGGAATGTGGCGAGTTTTTAAGCAACTAAAAAGTGCATTACTTTATAGTTATACAGGACGAAAATCATAATATAAAATAAATTTATATTAAAATTTAATTTATTTATTAATTATATTATTATATAATACTTTAAGTATAATAATAAGGATTAAATATGAGTTTTTTAACTAAAGTAAGTGATATGGTATTAGATGTTTTTGGTAAAGATTCCAAAGATGAGAAACAAAAAAATGAAGAAGTTCAAATTAAAAAAGTAGAAACTGAAAAAGCAGAAAAATTAGTAAAAGAGGTTCTCACTGAAGAAGTACAAGAAGTGAAACTTAGTGAAATTGATGCTCTAAAAAAAGAGTTGTCTGTTGTTTTCGAGAACCTCTCTTCTATGGAAGAGTATTGGGAAGCCATTGTTGCCATAGAAGCAGTTGCTGTTTCTAGTGCTTCAAGTGATAAAGATTTTTCAGATGCAGAGCGTAAAGAGATTAAAAAATTTATTCAAAACATAAATCCAAACAAAGAAATTCCTTCGACTGTTCAAGAAAAAATAGATGAGATTTATGCAAATCCACTACCTCTAAATAAAGCTTTTTTACTGGCAAAAGAGACTAAAGTTGAGATGTCAATTTTTGAAGAGATTCTTGATGTGGTGATGCATACCGATGGTGTTAAATTTGAAGAAAAAGTTGTTCTAAATGCATGGCATGCATTTAAAGAGGCACGTTAATTTTAGTGTGACTCCAACAAGCCTTTCATCTTTTTATCTAAACTCTTTTTAATCATTTTTTTTAAAGGGCGAGGATACATAATACGAATTTTAGGTAACCATTTGATAATTAGCTCCTCTAACTCTTTGTAGTTAGAGATGCTGTATTGTACCTCAATGTCTCCATTGTCAAAATCTGCCACGACCTCTTGGCTAGGGAGGTACTTTTTCAAAATAAAATAACGCCTAATAGAGCTGTCAATACGCAATCTAACCGTTACTTCTTCTCGTCCAAAAACTGCCCAAGGGGTTTGGATACGTTTTATAAAAGTAGTTATATCTTGATGTGCAAAAAAAGTTTTTTTAGTTAAAATAACCTCTTCAACCAATGAGATGCGTAAAAATTCAAATTTAGATTTGGAAACATTTTCTCCTACAATATAAAAGTTTTCATTGAGAAAGAGGATTTTATAGGGGTGAAAATTTCGTTTGCCCACAAAACGCTCTGTTTTATAGACAATCTTTATCTCTTTGTTAAACTTAATAGCATGTTCTAGTTGTTTAATGACCTCTTTATTTTTCATGTTCTCAAAAGGGCGTGATTTAAAATCATACACCGACATAGATTTTTCAACCAAGGCTTTGGTTCTGTCTGAAATCACCGACTCTTTGGAGGTAATGCCAAAAATATTGACAATGTTCGCCAAAGTCATTAAATCAGTAGCTGACAAAACCTCTTCTAGCAATACTTTTTTATAAGCTTGATAACACTCTCCTTCTTTACTCATAAAATCACCAAAGAGTTCACGAATAAGTTCAAAGTCACGCCGTATGGTTCGGTCGCTCACCTCATAGCTCTGTGCAAGTTGGCTAACACAAAGTTTTTTACCCTCATTGAGGTGTTTTAAGATTTCAATGGTTCGGTATAGGCTTGATTTTTGGCTCATCTTACTTCTCTTTATTAAATAGTTTTTTAACCCTAAATTTCTCTTCGGACAAAATACGTCGAAAAAAGATTATACAATTTGAACATTAAAATCAAGGAGAAAACAATGAGAGAAATATCATTAACAGATGGACAAAAAATGCAAACTAAGAACAATATAATAAATAAAGAGAAACAAAATGGACAAGTTAAAAGTTATCGCGTCAAAGAGG
>Ga0256840_1001781_pt1 | contig 19698 bp, 20 predicted proteins | sample 355202metaG_FD_185969 | JGI IMG/M metagenome (GOLD analysis project Ga0256840, IMG submission 185969) | Hydrothermal vent microbial communities from Mid Atlantic Ridge, Atlantic Ocean - 355-202 | ecosystem: Environmental > Aquatic > Marine > Hydrothermal vents | place: Atlantic Ocean: Mid...
TAAAAAGAATTTAATTAGAAATATGGCAAAATGACATAATTTTAATCTGATTTATAAAATTTACATAAAATAAGTCTAAATTTCATAATAAGTGAGTCCAAAATGGATGCAAACAAACAAAAATCATTAGACTTGGCAATGAAGCAGATAGATAAAGCTTTCGGAAAAGGCGCATTAATGCGCCTTGGCGACAAAGATATTGTACCAATACAGTCAATAAGTACAGGTTCTCTAGGGCTAGATTTGGCACTAGGAATAGGTGGTGTGCCACAAGGGAGAGTTGTCGAGATATATGGACCGGAGAGTTCTGGCAAAACAACCTTAGCATTGCAAATTACGGCAGAGTGTCAAAAAAACGGTGGTGTATGTGCTTTTATAGATGCAGAGCATGCGCTTGATGTAGTATATGCAAAAAATCTTGGTGTAGATATTGAAAATCTTTTAGTTTCTCAGCCAGATTACGGCGAGCAAGCATTAGATATAGTTGAAACGATTGCTAGAAGTGGTGCTATTGATTTAATCGTCATAGATTCCGTTGCTGCACTGACACCAAAAGTAGAGCTAGAGGGTGAAATGACTGACCAGCAGGTCGGTGTTCAAGCGCGCTTGATGTCTAAAGCGCTGAGAAAGCTCACAGGTGTTTTGAGTAAAATGAATTGTACGATTATTTTTATTAATCAGATTCGTATGAAAATTGGAATGATGGGCTATGGTTCTCCTGAGACGACAACAGGCGGAAATGCATTGAAATTTTATGCTTCTGTGCGTATTGATATCCGTCGCATTGCATCATTGAAGCAAGGTGAAAGTCAAATCGGAAACAGAGTTAAAGCAAAAGTTATAAAAAATAAAGTAGCGCCTCCTTTTCGTCAGGCAGAATTTGATATAATGTTCGGTGAAGGAATCTCCAAAGAAGGTGAGCTTGTTGATTATGGTGTAAAACTTGATATTGTAGACAAAAGTGGTTCGTGGTTTTCATATGAAGAAACGAAACTTGGTCAAGGTCGCGAAAATGTAAAGGCGAAGTTTAAAGAAGATCCAAAACTCGCAGCAGAGATTGAAGACAAGATTAAGCAAGCAATGGGAATAAGCTCTCTTATGACGATGGATACTTCTGAAATAGCAGATACTGACGCATAAGAAGTCTTTGAGATTTAATTTTTTTAAGAAGGTAAGAGAGATGTTTATTGATGATATAAGTGCAATAGAAGTAATGGATTCTCGTGGAAATCCGACGGTAAAGGCTACAGTACAATTAAGTGATGGAACAAGTGCGAGTGCGATTGTTCCCTCAGGTGCGAGTACAGGAAAACGAGAAGCCTTAGAATTACGCGACGGCGGAAAACGCTATATGGGCAAAGGTGTTTTGCAAGCAGTTGAAAATGTAAATTCTCAAATTTCTGATGTACTGATAGGCATGAGTCCATTTAATCAGGCTGTAATTGATGCTACTATGAAAGAACTTGATGGGACACAAAACTATGGTAATCTTGGTGCGAATGCCGTACTGGGTGTTTCTATGGCTGTCGCGCGTGTGGCAGCAAAAAGTCTTGGCATTCCATTGTACCGTTACTTAGGTGGTGCGAATGCAATGGTTATGCCGACACCTATGCTCAATATCATCAATGGCGGAAGCCACGCTGACAATAATGTGGACTTTCAAGAATATATGATTGTGCCTGTTGGTTTTGAAGATTTTGCAACATCTCTTCGTGCTGCATCTGAAGTCTATCATAATCTTAAATCTATTCTTGGAGAAAAAGGTCACTCTACATCACTAGGAGATGAGGGTGGTTTCGCACCAAATCTTTCATCCAATGAAGAACCGATTCAAGTCATAATGGAAGCAATCGAAAAAGCCGGATATATCCCAGGAGAGCAGATTGCTATAGCTCTTGATGTTGCGGCAAGCGAAATTGTGACGGAAGGTGGCTACCGACTTGAATCTGAAGGGCGTACGCTTAACAGTGAAGAACTTGTAGCTTATTACGAAAATTTATGTGCTAAGTATCCTATTGTATCTATTGAAGATGGTTTGAGTGAAGATGACTGGGACGGATTTAAACTTATGACAGAAAGATTGGGTGATAAAATCCAAATTGTCGGTGATGATTTATTTGTAACAAATGCGAGCATACTTAATGAAGGTATCAGTAGAAATATAGCAAACTCTATATTAATCAAACCAAATCAAATCGGTTCTGTAAGTGAAACAATGCTGACAGTGCGTCTTGCACAAAGAAATGGCTATACCTGTGTAATGAGTCACCGTTCAGGTGAGAGTGAAGATGCTTTTATAGCAGATTTTGCAACTGCGCTTAACTGTGGTCAAATTAAAACAGGCTCAACTGCTCGAGGTGAGCGAACCGCTAAATACAATCGTTTACTAGAAATTGAAAATGAAATAGTTTATGGTGAGTATTTAGGTTTGGCACTTTTTAACTAGGTCTTGCATGAACAAAGAAGAACTTTTTGAGGAAATTGATACATCACAAACGATTACCCAAAAATATTTAGGGCTCTCTTTAAAAAAGTTTTTTCTTCTGTTTGTGCTTGTTATACTGCTTGGGATTTACCTTGGTGTATTACTGTATGGAACGAACTCTCTTGAAGTGCTTTTTGGACTTCAAGAGTATGAAAATTATCTTCAGGATGAAGTTGTTCATCTAAAAAAAGAAAATGCCGGGCTTCAGCGTGAGTATTTTGAACTCAAAGAAATTTCTGCACAATAACCATATAAATTTGCTATAATGTTCGTAAAAAAACAGGGTTTATTAATATGATAAAAGTTTTAGTATTGATTTGTTTCTATTCTTTACTGCTTCAAGCAAGAGAAAATCCATTTTTCCCGGTAAACTCTGCTCAGGATATTCCTTATACTTCAAATCAAGTGGATACTTTGCCCCGATTAAAAAGAGCAACAGCTACACTGCCTTCAACTGCAAGAATTATTGAAAGCGTAACGGTGACTTATAAAAATTTAGACGGTTCTGTTGCGAATAAAAAAGTATTGATTCAAAATAGGATAGATTGGCATTTGCCTATTTTTATTTCACAAAATTATAATGAAGTAATGACTAAGGTACCTTCTAAAAAAGTGAATTACAAAAAAATTGCAGCATTGAAGTTTATATCATTTTATGTAAATAAAAATGAGCTCAAGATAATAACAAAAGATAAACTGCTCAGAAATTTTTTACTTGTGAAACCTCATAGAATAGTATGTGATTTTCGACGCCAAACAGATATAGGCAGTTTTGTGAAAAATGGATACAAGAAGTCATTATTTACAAAAATACGCATTGGAACACACAAAGGTTACTATAGAGTTGTTATAGAGCTAGATGGATATTACAGTTACAAACTTAATCATATTGCCGGTGGCTATATGATTACACTGTTATAAAAATAAGGGTATTAATGAAATTTCTGATTTTATTCATTATGAGTATAGTAAGTGCACAGGCGGTAATTACCATTGCCCCAGTTGACATAGGTGCATATCCTGGTTTGAGCGGGAGTGTTAAAGGTTCTTTTGAAACAAAAAGGGGTAATACCGACAGTGATACATATAGTGCAGGGACAAGACTGCTATATGATAACAATAAAAGTTATGTTGCATGGACGGATGTCTCTTTTAGTTATGCCAAAGCGTCGGGTGCAACAAATACAAACAAAGCTTATATACATGTAAGATATATTCATACTATGTATAAAAAAGATCTCAATTGGGAAGCTTTTATGCAGTACCAAACAGATAAATTTACAAAGATTCAAAAAAGAATTTTAAATGGAATTGGACTACGATACCATGCAAAAATACAAAAATACGGGAGTGTTTATTTTGGTTTTGGTGGTTTGGGTGAACATATTGTTTATACAAGCAGTATTGACCCAACAGAAGACAACATCCGATTGAATTGTTATATTGCATATAAAAAAGATTTTTCACAAAGTGCTAACATCTCCTATATTGGCTATTATCAGCCAAAGATAAACTCTTTTTCTGACTATATTTCATCAAATTCAGTACAATTGAAAGTGAAAATTTATCGGCAGTTGTCGATAAATTTTGAGATTACATACAATCAAGATACAAAACCAGCTATTGGTGTACAAAAGTACGATTTCGCACAAAAAACAAGCTTTATATATGACTTTTAAATACACACAAGAGTATAAATGAAAAAATTAAATAAATATTTACAATCACATAATGCAAGCGAGATACATCCGGCGGAGATTGCAAAAATTTTAAAAGGGCTGAATGATAAGGATTTTAGTGAGGCAATTAAACTTGTTCCGAATGATTTAGTAGGTGATGTAGCACTTGCTTTGCCTGACAGATATTTTGATGATGTCGTAGAAAATCTGAGTGTCGATGAACTCTCACACGCAGTAAGTGAACTGGAATCAGATGACCAATTGGAATTTATGCAAGAACTTGAAGATGTTGATGAACATGTGGCATCTAAAGTTTTCAATACGCTTGATGCTGAAGATAAGCAAGAAATTTCAAAACTCAAAAAGTACGATGAAGACCAAGCCGGTGCATACATGCAGCTTGAAGTTTTTACGGCAAATGAAGATGAAATAGTTCAAAATGTTATAAAAAGATTTGCACATCTTAGAAAAGAGAATGAACTTGAGAATGTTCAAAATCTTTTTATAGTCGATAAAAATAACAAACTTTTATATACTGTAGGTTTGGATGATTTACTTATTTTTGATTTTTCAAAAACATTGAGAGAAAATATAGAGACAAGTGAAGATTCCTTCGAGCCAAAAGTAGCTAAAGATTCCGAAGATATAAAAGCGGTAGTAAATTACTTCAAAGAGTACGATTTGTCTGTTATGCCTGTAGTAAATGATGCAGGAATTTTGGTAGGCCGTATTACATCTGACGATATTTATGATATTATTAACGAACATGCAACAGAACAGATGTATAATCTTGCTGGTGTTGATGATGAAGCTGAAGAAGATGAAGATGTACTAAAAGCAGCAAAAAAACGCGCTACTTGGCTTGGAATTAATCTTGTAACAGCGATTGCAGCTTCATTGGTTATCGGCTTGTTTGCAGATACCATTAATTCGATGGTAGCTCTTGCCGTTTTAATGCCGATAGTCGCTTCAATGGGAGGCAATGCAGGAACACAGAGTTTGACCGTTGTTGTACGCCAATTAGCACTTGGCGAAATATCAAATAGGGATGCCTTTAGAACCATAAAAAAAGAGGTAATGATTTCTTTGATGAATGGTTTGCTTTTCGCTATTGCAATGGGAATCATAGCATGGATATGGTTTCATATACCGCTACTAGGGATGGTTATTGGTTTAAGTATGATTATAAATCTTTTGATGGCAGGTTTTTTTGGAGCAATGATTCCATTGGTACTAAAAATTTTAGGGATAGATCCTGCCATTGGAAGTACTGTAATCTTAACAACTATAACAGACATTGTAGGCTTTTTTAGCTTTTTAGCTTTAGCCAAATATATATTACTTTAAAGGATGTGTGAAACTTGGAATTATTAATAATATTTTTTCTTCTTTCGGTGGGAGTATCATTTCTATGCTCGGTTTTAGAGTCGGTTTTACTTTCTGTAAATATGTCGTATGTGGCAGTTTTAGAAAAAGAGAGAGCCTCTGTAGGTAAATTATTACGCCAACATAAAGAGAATATAAACAAATCAATAGCTTCTATTCTCATCCTCAACACCATAGCCAATACACTTGGTGCAGCCGCTGTCGGAGCGCAGGCTTCAAAAATATTTGGGAATGATGCTGTCGTATATGTTTCTGTCGTCCTCACATTTGCAATTTTATTTATATCAGAAATCATTCCAAAAACAATTGGTGCAATCTACTGGAAACAACTCGCACCGCTTGCAGCCTATTTTATTCGAGTATTTATATGGATAACATACCCAATTATTTTAAGTACCTTGGCTGTAACAAACAGAATATCTAAAGGAAAAAAAGATGCACATTCTTTAACAAAAGAGGAACTTTTAGAAAGTATGCTTATGAGTGAGGATGAGGGGATTATTGATGAAAAAGAATCCGATGTTATTGAAAATATTTTAAATCTTGACAATATAAAAGTCAGTGAAGTTTTAACTCCTAGAAGTGTTGTTTTTGCTTTGAATAAAGATATGAAAATAAAAGATGTCATAAAATCAGAACCGGCTATTTTTAAATTTTCACGCATTCCTATTTATGGGAGCTCTTTTGAAGAGGTTACTGGACTTGTTTTGACAAAAAAAATCTTTCAACAGGCACTTGAAGATGACTCTGTCCCACTCTCTGCAATCAAAAAAGATATGTTTAGTATCAATGAAAATATTCCTGTAAGCAAGGCGCTTGATTTGTTTATATCAAAAAAAGACCATATGTTTTTAGTGACAGATAATTATGATCAGACAGAAGGCATTATAACCCTCGAAGACTGTGTTGAGACGATTTTAGGTGTTGAAATTATGGATGAGAGTGACACCACAGAAGATATGCGAGAGCTTGCAAAACGGAAAATGAAAACAAAAAGAAAAATGAAAGAGCGAAGTTCTTAAGAAAGAACTTCTTTCATATCTACACTATCACCTACTTCTTCTATAAGCTCATCCATCAGATGAAAGAGTTTGCCAGAGGCAACTTCCGCTTCAAAAAATCTATTGATGATTTCTTCTTTTAGATCTTCTTTAGTTATACAACCGCCATTCAATGCGCAATCAAGATTTTTGTTTATGAGGGCATGAAACTCTTTATGAACAGCTTCCATTTTTTGAAAAGTTTGGTTTGAAGCAAAAACTTTTTGTCCTTGTGTATAGTACCAAGAACCAAAGCCACAATGTTTATAGTCCTTTTTAATTGCTTCGGTGACTGTACCGTTAACAACTGCTGAGTAAGCATTAGATTTAAAGATGATATGGTGTACTTTATATTTTGCTAAAAAGAGGGCAAAAGCATTTTTCCCAGCATCAAGTGAAACCGTATGGATATCTGTTTTTAAAGTATCTATCGTCTGTGCAAAATTTTCCATCGTATCGTTTGTATTGAGGGCAATTTCACTCATATTTGTGGCATTTTCAGAAATTTCATTTGATTGTTGTTGTAAATTTTGAATGGTAATGCTGATCTCTCCGGTTGCTTTGCCTGTTCTTTCTGCAAGCTTACGCACTTCATCTGCAACAACGGCAAAACCACGACCGTGCTCTCCGGCACGGGCAGCTTCTATAGCAGCATTCAGTGCAAGAAGATTAGTTTGGTCGGCTATATCTTTAATGAGATTGACAACTGTGGTGATGTCGTTTACATTTGTATCCATTTGCTCTATCGCATCAACTGTTTTAGAAACGAGTTCGTTAAGGTTTGCTACTTCATCTTTGGTGGCTTCAACGGCATCATAAGTATGGTTTGCTGCTTGTGAAGCATTTGCAGTAAGTGCCGCTGCATTTGCAAAAGCAGTGGTTGATGTGTCTATATTATGACTGATAAGCTCATAATTTGTTTTTGTGCCACCGTTTAGTTTTGAAAACTCCGTAGTAAGAACCCCCATGAGTTTGTATTTTTCATTTGCTTTCATTGCGGAAATTGCTTTTTGGATGGCATTTGCCGTATCTTTAAATTCACCATGCAAACCGGATGGGAACATACTTCGGTACATTTCTCCTTGACTGACTGCTTGGATGGTATTTCTAGTTTCTCGTAAAATGATTTCCATTTGGTCAAGTGCGTTATTAATATTCCAAGCAATTTTTTCAAGTCGAGTTTCATTTTTGTATATGATGACACGATTAGCTAATTTTCCTTGTTGTACGCCTTGTAGGACAGTTTCAATTTTATCTATAATTGGGTCATTTGCGCGTCTTCTTTTTTTGTGCGGTATAAAAAAAGAAGCAATTCCTAAAAGAATACCTATGACACCATAAAGAGCCTGACCACTTAATATTAAAAAAATCCCCATCATGGCTATGATTGTTAAAAGAGCAAGAACCCGAGTGTTTTTCAGTATATTTAGTATATTCATAATGTCATCCCTTTTTGAAGGTTCATAACAAATTCGTCATAAGAGAGTTTTTTTTCTGCTAAAAAATCATTTAAAATTGTTTGTGAAGCTGCCATTCCTCCACTTCGTTCGGCATCTACTAGTAGTTGATAAATAGGTGCTATCACTTGAATAGCAGAGGGTGTCGGTTTTCTTCGTACTGAAGTATAACTAATGACATTGTTGTTTGTATCAAAGTCGGGTGTAATGTAGGCAAATACCCAATAAAAACCACCATCCGAAGAAAGATTTTTCACAAAGCCAAAAAACTCTTTTTTTGCTTTAAGTAAATCCCAGAGTAATTTAAATGCCAATTTTGGCATATCTGGATGGCGAATAACATTATGATTTGAACCGATTAAATCTGAAGCAGGGTAACCTGCCATGGCTGTAAATATTTCATTACAGTAGATGATTTTACCTTTTAAATCTGTTTTTGAAACAATAAAATCATTTTCATTGAGTTGTTTTTCAATGTTTTTTATATCTTTTGGAGCATCTTTTTTCGATAAACTTTTATATGCCATACGGTTCCTCCTCTATTTTCAAAACTTAACTATTTTTATACTTGAAATCTAGGTTTTAAAGTTTATTTCTTTTGGGAACCGGTACTTTAGTGCCGACTGTTTTAGCTTTCCTGCCACTCTCAGCCCACTCTAAAGGATGGGTTCCGAAAAACTGCACTTTCTCGGAACCGGTACTTTAGTGCCGACTGTTTTAGCTTTCCTGCCATTCTTAGCCCACCCTAAAGGATGGGTTCCGAAAAACTGCACTTCCTCGGAACTGGTACTTTAGTGCCAGCTAGTGTAGCTTTCCTGCCACTCTCAGCCCAGACTGAAGTCCGGGTTGAGAAAAACTGCACTTCCTCGGAACCGGTACTTTAGTGCCGGCTAGTGTAACTTTTTTGCCTCTCTCAGCCCAAACTGAAGTTTAGGTTCCGAAAAAAATTAATAATTTTTAGTATATAGTTGAATCTTGAATTATCGTGTAGATATATGGTATTGTACTCCTTATAAATAAATTAATAAACTAATTTAATTATATTATTTTTATATTATTTTAAATGTTACTTATAGTTACATAACTTATTTTCACATACCTGGAATTCTAGGTATTTTACCGAGTTTCGAATTGCGGCAGTAAATGCCCCATCCTTTTTTTAGCCAGTGTCCGATAATAGGCAAAGGAAGCATGAAAGCACGCTTTTCATCTCTGTAAACAAAGGCTGCCCCATTTCCTGTATCCATGACGCATAAAATATTTAAGTGTTCATTATAGCCTTTAAAGTCACTGCCCCCATTGTCTCTTTGCTCAATATTATGTGCTGTATTTTTTGCCATTACTTCTGCAACATGACCTTGTTTGGCACGCCAATCATAGCCCTCAAGTGAAGCAACATCACCGATTGCATAAATATTACTCATTGAACCGTTTTCATTGACAACACATGAATAGTCATCTGTTTTTATAAAACCTGCCTCATTCAGTGGCAAATCGGAATTTTTGATGACTTGGTGTCCGTCACCGGCAGGAATGAACATGGTAAAATCTGATGGAAGTTTTGTGTCATCTTCAAATACAATACCATCTTTTTCAAACTCTTTAATTTTCTTGCCAAAATGTTGTGTAATGCCTAGTTTTTTAAACATAACATCCATCATTTTAAGTGCTTGAGGACCCATGCGTTTTCCAGGTTCGGCCATTGGAGCAAAAAAAGTGAGTTCAAAATTGTCTCGTATGCCTTTTTTCTTTAACATAGTATGAACATTAAAGAGCAGTTCAAACCCCGGTCCGCCACGAACAGCAGAGCTGTCTTTTGGATTGCCTCCAAATCCCATGCAAATTTTTCCACTGCCTTTTTCTATGAGTGCATCAAGCGCATCTCTGATTTGCAATGACTGCTCGGGTGCACCACAGATTGAGAGTGTGTTTTGTATGCCGGGTGCTTTCATTTTTGCAGCACCCATGGCAATAATAAGATAGTCATAATCGCTGATGACACCTGACTTTACAAGTGTGACACTATTTTTTTCTTTTGATATTTCTGCTACTTCATCAATGATGAGTGTAAAACCATGCGCCCGTTGCAACTCGTTTAAATCAACACAGACATCTTTGAATTCACTCTCATGCGTGGGTACCCAAATAGAAGTAGGATAAATATAAAAATATTCTCGGTTACTTACAAGTGTAACATCATAGTCCATTCTTTTAAGATAAGATGCCGCATCAACTCCGGCAAATCCGCCACCTAAAATAAGTACTTTTTTCATATTTCAGCCTTTTATTGGTTCAAATTATAAGAAATATTATCTTAATTGATGTTAAAATTAGATTAAATAGGCTATTTTTATCGTCAAATTTATTTTTTGTTTATAAAGTATACGGCAATCATGCTGAGTAGTCCACCTATGATTACATGTAACTGTATAGGCTCATCTAAAATTAGCCAGGCACAAGAGAGGGCAAAAAAGGGGACTAAAAACATAAAAGAGCTTGTTTTCTGACTGCCGAGTTTACCGCTGGCAACAAAGAAAATAGTTGTTGCAAGTGTTTGCCCTAAAACAGCAAGATAAATCAAAGCTGTCCAAAATTTGACACCTTGAGTAAATACGGCACTTAAATCGGAATCATAGGCATAGAAAAAACTAAAAAAAGTGGCGATAACGGAAATAAAAAAACTGTAATGCACTGGATGAATATGTTTATGAGAGTGCTGCGCAAGCAAGGTCACACCTGCCCAGATAAGCGCACTGAGTAAAAAGTAAATATTTGAACTGTTTAGAAAAAGAGAAAAATCATTCAACTGCAGTAAAATATAGCCACCGACAAGCCCGAGTAAAAGCCCGAAATATTGCCGTGTTGAAAGCCCGCTTTTAAAAAGCACGGCAACAAGTAAAAAGGTCATAATGGGGCTAAATGTTGTAATGATGACACTGCCGGCTCCTGCAAGACCGTATTTGATACCTAAAAAAGAAAAAACCATAAAAGCGATGTTTAAAAAGGAACTGCCGAGGATATATTTGAGTGAGCCTCGTGTGAGTGTAATGGGTGTTTTAAAAAAATAGAGTATAGGTAAAAAAGAGAGGCTCATCAGAAAAAAACGCCAAAATATGACGACATCCATTGGCATTGCAGTGGTAAGAATTTTTAGTGCAGTCCATCCGCCTCCCCACAGTAGCATAGCCAGTATGAGTAGGTATTCATATGGCTTATCGTCGTTTTTCAAATTCATCTACAATTTTTGTGACAATTAAATCAGAGGTAACATTGAGTGAAGTACGACACATATCCAAAATTCTGTCCACGGCTACAATTAGAGCCATATATTCTACAGGTAGTCCAAGTTGGTTCAATATAATAACCATCATAACAAGTGAAGCACTCGGTAGTGCCGCAACACCGACACTGAGTGCGACAACGGTAATGCCCAAAAGGATTTGATCACCCAAGCTCAAAGCAACTCCGGCCAAATTTGCGATGTATAAAACGGCAACACTCAAATATGCCGCCGTACCGTCCATAGAAACCGTAGCACCCAAAGGCAGTACAAAAGAGGCTGTTTTTTTATCTATACCGCCCATTTCCTCCGTTACACGCATACTCACCGGTAATGTTGCTGCAGAAGATGCCGTGGAAAATGCCATAATCGGTGCTTCTCGAACATCTGAGAGGTAAGCATAAGGGTTTACTTTTGTAAAAAATCGCAGTACCGCAGGCAGGGTGACAAGGGCGTGAAAAATAATGACGCCGACAACGAGTAAAACATATTTATAGAGTCCAAATACGACATCAATGCCTTGTTCTGCTATGACATAAGAGATGAGTGAAAAAACACCGATAGGTGTCAGCAGTATGACCCACTCTGCCATTTTGAGCATGGCTTCGCTGACTGCCGTGAAAAAAGTGCCGAGTATCTCCTTTTGTTTGGGTGCCAGATAGAGTGACGCCACACCAAAAAGAATGGCAAATATAATAATCTGCATCATTTTTCCCTCAGAAAGAGCATGAAAAATATTTGTAGGAATGAAGCTTAAAATCATATTTTCAAAAGAAAAAGGGGCAAGTGTCGTCGCTTTTGCATAAGCAAGCCCGCTGCTGCTGACATGCTCGCCAATGTGAAAAATATTCATGGCAACGATGGCGGCAACAACGGCAAGAGCAGTTGTTAGAATATACAAGCCGATGGTTTTAAGCCCCATGCGTTTTAAGTGCTCAATAGAACCAAGCCCAAGAATGGCAACAAAAATACTGGCAAAAACAAGGGGTACGACAAGCATTTTTAAAAAATAGACAAAGGCAGTTCCTATCATCTTTTGTTTGAGGGCAAGTTCTGGAAAAAAGATGCCAAACAAAACACCTAAAACAATGCCAAAAATGACAAGGGTATTCGTTGTTGCATATTTTTTTATTTTTTTAAGCATATATAATTTCCTCTATTTAAGTGAAGTGGTTTTTTGGAATCGGTACTTCAGTGCCGACTGTTGCAACTTTAAAGCCACTCTCAGCCCGCACTAAAGTACGGGTTCCGAAGAGCTTATTCTTTTTCCTCGGAATCGGTACTTCAGTGCCGACTGTTGCAATTTTCCTGTCACTCCCAGCCCGCACTAAAGTACGGGTTCCGAAGAGCTTATTCTTTTTCCTCGGAATCGGTACTTCAGTGCCGACTATTGCAATTTTCCTGTCACTCTCAGCCCGCACTAAAGTACGGGTTCCAAAGAGCTTATTCCTTTTCCTCGGAATCGGTACTTCAGTGCCGACTATTGCTACTTTTTACCACTCTCAGTTTGTACTAAAGCAGGTTCGTCTTTATCCAGTACGATAGTACATAAAGTCCCCATACATGCTGCTTAAAACTCCCTCTTGATGCCGTGTTTATATATTCGTTTAACTTCTTTTTATGAAACATGCCTGTTTGGGCATTGACCTCTTGAATAAGATTGATTTTGTGAGAGTTGATGAGGTATTCCATATAAGGATTGGAAAAGCCTTTTTTCTTGCGTGTGAGTATTTTAGCATCAAGTTTATTTGCCATAATCTGCTTTAGTAGTGACTTTGTCACACCCTCTTCATAACGCAATTTTGGATCAATGCTAAACACCAAAGATGCAAGTTTATGGTCTAAAAACGGGGTGCGTGATTCTATGGAGTGCGCCATGCTGACACGGTCGAGTTTTGTTAAGAAATGCTCTGCCTGAAAAATATTGAGGTCAATATAGCTGTACCAAATGCTTTCGTCACTGTGAGTAGAGGCTTCAAAGCGATTTCTGTAGCTTTGAAGATATTTCAGACTTTCATTGTCTTTGACATTACGACGCATCAGTTGGTTCTTTTGCAGGTCGGTAAACTTGTCACCGCTCGTACGAAAAAGAAGCGTGTCATCAAAAATCCGTTTATACCACTCCCATTCTCGATTCATCGAAAAATTGGCACGGAAATATTTTTTGAGCCAGTTTTTATGTGCTAGATTTGCAGCACCCTCAATGTCAAGATATTCAAAATATTGCCTGTAGCCCAAGAAAAGCTCATCAGCACCCTCACCACTCAACACAACTTTGTAACCGTCTTTTTTAATACGCTCAAAAAGCAGGTACAGAGGCACAGCAGCAGGGTCATTGAGCGGTTCATCAAGTGTATCAAGCACTTTGTCGCTTGCATTTATAAAGTCATTTTCATCTATGGCAAGCTGTTTGTTCTTTACATGTAAGGTCTTAGCACTCAATGCTGCATTTTCACGCTCATCATATTTGGCAAACTCTTTATATCCCAAAGTATAGGTTTGTAAGTTCATACCGTGTTGTTTGGCATAGTAGTTGATAGTGGCACTGTCTATACCGCCCGAAAGTAGTGAAGCCATAGGAACATCGGTGTTTAAACGCATCTGTATGGATTCTTCTAAAAGTTTTTCTAAACTCTCAAGTGCTTCTGATTTGTCGTTTATCATATTTGCAGGAGCCTCAAGCAGGTCAAAATAGCGTTTACATGTAACATGTCCGTCTTTATAGATGAGATACTCTCCCGCAGCGAGTTTTTTGATGCCTTCATAAAAAGTATGTGGCGGTGTGGGTGCTAAAAAAGAGAGGTAGGACAAAAGGGCGTCGTTATTGAGTTTACATGTAGATAAAAAAGGCTTGAGTGCTTTTATTTCTGAAGCAAAAACAAAGCTAGAACCTTCAAGGTAAAAAAGCGGTTTTTTCCCGAGTCTGTCACGAAAAAGATAGAGTGTATCACCATCCATGAGGGCAATAGCAAACATGCCACGCAAATGCTTGACAAAATCAACACCCCATTTCAAATAGGCAGCAATGATGACTTCGCTGTCACTTTGTGTTTGGAACTCAAAGTCAAGTTCATGTTTGAGTTCTTGAAAATTATATATTTCTCCGTTAAAAGAGAGTAGAATGTTTTTGTGTTTGATTGGCTGATGGCTTCTGTGATGACTGTCTCTTATAGAGAGCCTTTGATGGGCGAAAAAGAGTCTGCTGTTTTGGATAATGCCACAGTAGTCAGGTCCACGGTGTGACAAAAGAGCAAGGACATTTTTTGCCTTGTTTTCATTATAATCACCGATGATACCAAAAATTGCACACATTATTTGAAAAATCCTACCGTGATGTCATGTTCAAGGTAGCCCTCAATGAAGCGGATATGCTTTACATGTAAACTTTTTGCAAGCGATTGGATTGTTTGCATGTTGATATAGTTGTAAATATCACTCTCTTTGTCGCCATACAGGGCATTGAAAATAAAAGCTTTTTGAGAGGATTCAAAGCAGTTTCGTATAAAAAGTTGTGTCTCAAAAGGGGTTAAAATATTTAAAGCACCACTGCAAATGTAGTAATGGGCAAGGGGAAGTTTGGCTTTTGTTATGTCGGCATGAAGAATTTCACATGATGTTCTTTGTTGGGCAATGTCACACATCTCTTGGAGCGAATCTATGCCGATATATTTGTTTACATGTACATCGTTGGTTTGTAAAAATCTGTAAAAATCCCCAAAACCGCAGCCTGCATCGGCAATCACACACTGTGCTAAATCTGTTTCAAGCATTTCTAATATTTTGTCAAATCGTATGCTTTGATGTGAGCCCGAGGACCAGTGAAGCCCACAAGAAGATACACCGTATTTTTTGAGTGCGGCTTTATAAAATTTTTCACTGTCAATACGCGGCATAAGACTCCTTTTTTATTTTTGCTATTATATAATAGTTATGTAAAAAAGCCGGCACTGAAGTACCGGTTCCGAGAAATTTTGGAACCCATCCTTTAGGGTGGGCTGAAAGTGGCATGAAAGTAGCAATAGTCGGCACTAAAGTACCGATTCCGAGAAATTTTGGAACCCGTACTTTAGTGCGGGCTGAGAGTGGCATGAAAGTAGCAATAGTCGGCACTAAAGTACCGATTCCGAGAAAGTTTTCGGAACCCATTCTGCAGTGCGGGCTTTGTGTGTTGAAAATCGAAAAAGAGGAAATAAATATGAAAATAGCAATAGTCGGTTTGGGCGGTGTCGGCGGGTATTTGGCGGCATCCTTTGCAAAAAGTGGGTTACATGTAACGGGTTTTGCACGAGGCAAACATTTAGAGGCGATTCAAAAAGAGGGTATAACAATCAAAGAAGATGAAACACAGTGGAGTATTCCTTTACATGTAAGCACACTTGAGGGGGCAGAGGGCTATTTTGATATAGTGATGTTTTGCGTCAAAAGTTATGACTTACAGGCTTCATGTAAAGCCTTAAAAAATCGTATAAATGCAAACTCGATTCTTCTCTCTTTTTCAAACGGTGTCAATAACGGCGATATGCTTAGAGAATATTGCAACGGTAGAGTCTTGGATGCCTGTATGTATATACTCGCACACAGAGAAGCCCCAGGAGTGATTCGTAAAAAAGGCAAGGTCTTTGCAGCACTTTTTGGTGGAGAAGATGCAGAGGCAGTTGCTACTGTTGCACAGTTATTTACACAAGCTGCCTTGCGTTATAAAACTCCGCAAAATATTAAAGAAGCGTTGTACAAAAAGTATATATTCATTGCTGCGTTTGCAACACTTACTACTTACTACAATACAACAATAGGGGAAATTTATGAAAAACATTATGATGAAGCAAAAAAGCTTTTAAGAGAAATTGCCGAGTTTGCCAAAGAGAGTGAGGGGTTAGAGCTGTTTGATGAGGTACAAAAGTCTTTGGAAACGGCAAGAAAAGTGCCTTACGATTCTACAACCTCAATGTGGCTTGATTTTAAAAACGGTAAAAAAACTGAGCTTGAAAGTTTAAGTGGATATGTTCAAAAACCTTTTATGCAAAAACTCTATAATGAGTTAAAAAAGAGAGAAAAAGAATGAAAAAAGAGCGAATTGTACTGGGTGGCGGATGTTTTTGGTGTATAGAAGCAGTTTTCAGAAATGTCAAAGGCGTATTCTCGGTAGTGAGTGGTTATGCCGGAGGTGCAAGAGCAAATCCTTCTTATGAAAATGTTTGCTCGGGGGCTACTGGGCATGCTGAAATTGTCGATATTATTTATGACGCAGATGTTATCAGTCTAAGTGAAATTTTGGATATATTTTTTGAAATTCATGACCCGACAACACTCAATGCTCAAGGTGCAGACAAAGGAACACAGTACCGTTCTGTAATTTATTACGGCGATGAAGAACAAAAAAGAGTGATAGAGGAGTCCATAGCAAAACATCAACACGATTTTACAGACAAAATTGTAACTGAGCTAAGCTCTCTGCCTGAGGTTTATCCAGCTGAGGCGTATCATCAAAATTATTATAATCTGAATGCTTCACAAGGCTATTGTCAGATGGTTATTGCACCAAAACTACAAAAATTTATGACGAAGTTTTCTCATGTATTATCGTAAATGTGTTACACTACATGTAGATTATTTAAGAGGTGATTTTTATGGAAAAAATTTATAATTTAGCAATTATAGGTGCCGGACCTGCAGGGCTTGCCGCTGCAGTTGAGAGTTATTTGCAGGGTATAGACGATATTGTCGTGTTAGAAAAAGATGTCAATCATAACTCCACAATACGAAAATATTATAAAGACAACAAACGCGTCGACCTTGAATGGAAAGGACAAAAAGTTGAACTTAACGGTCGTATCGTCTTTGTAGATGGAACAAAAGAATCGACATTGGATTTATTTGATGAGCTAATACAACATCATAATATTGAGCTAAAAACACAGGTTGAAGTCACTTCTATAGAAAAAGAGGATGAGTATTTCAGTGTTCATATGGCTGGCAGTAGTATAAAAGCCAAACGGGTTGTCGTAACCATAGGGCGTATGGGTAAACCAAATAAACCAAGCTATAAAATACCTCCAAGCATTAGAAAGAAAATAAATTATACGCTTGATGAGTGTCAAGACGGTGAAAAAGTGCTTATTGTCGGCGGTGGTGATAGTGCCGTAGAGTATGCTGTGGACTTAGTCGGTAGAAATGAAGTGGCAATCTGCTACAGAAGAGAAACTTTTCGCCGTGCAAATCCTTTAAATCAAAGAAATATTGCCAATGCAATTGCACATAATGAAGTGCGACCGATTTTAGGGATGAATATTGAGTGTCTTGAAGATGATAACGGCAGAGTGAAAGTTCTTTTTAAAGAGATAGAACCCGAAACATTTGACAGAGTGATTTATGCTATCGGCGGGACAACACCAAGTGCATTTTTAGCAAGTTCGGGCATAGAAGAAGCAGATGGAAAACCCAAATATGACGAACATTATGAGACAAATATTAATGGTCTTTTTGTCGCGGGGGATATAACACAAGAGAGCGGTGGCAGTATAGCTCTTGGACTTAACCAAGGTTATGAAATCGCCTGTTATATAAAAGGCGGATGTAAAAACTGTAAAGATTAATGCCATAGAGTGACAAAAAGTAGCAATAGTCGGCACTAAAGTACCGATTCCGAGGAGATGTTGTTTTCTTTGGAACCCGTACTTTCTATGCTAAAGTATGACTTAGAAAAAAACTAAATTTTTTTCTGTAGTGCGGACTTTGTATCTTTATACATTATCCCGTGTATCAGATAAAATGGCAGGGTCTTTTTCGCTTATAATCCCTTCAGGGGTGTCAAGTATGAGTTCAAGCTCACAATGAAGGTACTCTGAAGTAGAAATCGGCGTGAAAGTACTGTCTTGGAATGCTGCCTTTTTAGCTCCGATGATTATAGCGTCTGCTAAAGAGAGTGTTTTTGTGCTAGTGTAAGAACCTCTAAGTTCATTATTTATATAAAGATTTGTTGTTGTTTTTATGTTTTGATGGAGTAAAGGGTGTTCATTTAAAAGAGCTTGTTTGTCGATGGAATTTTGTGCTTGAAGGACTTCTTGTATAGAATCGCGTGAGAGTTGCAGTAAAACCGAACGACTCATTCCACACTCCTTTTCTCTTGTTTCGCTTTATAGATATTTACCAATTTTATGACAATCATAACACTTATTACCTGAAACAGAGCCGCGAGAATAAAAGCATAGTAATGGAGTTTATCTATTGAATTAGCCGTATAGGCAAGTGTTGCCATTGCGATGAGAAGCGTCAGCGGCATAGAGTGCGAGAGTCCAAAAAGAATGGTATCTACAAGTCCGAGTTCTTTGAGAAAGACCAAAGAAGCAAAAAGACGCATAAAAACCATAACAAGCGTAATAATCAACGCTTCTTTAATGAGTCCGTTTATCAACAGTGCATCAAGATGAAAAGAGCTTCCTATGTGAATAAAAAAGATAGGAATGAGAAATCCGAAACCAAAAGAGGCAAGTTTTTCTGGCAGTTCGTGTTTGTGTTCAAAAAAAGTCGGGATGAAAATACCCGCTAAAAAGGCACCAAAAGCAAGTTCAAGATGTAAAAAAAGCATAGTACCGATGAGTAAAAAAAAGATGCCCATAGAGAGTCGAATGTCTTGTTCTTTGTTGTCATCGTGTGGCATTAGCGCTATGGCAACCTTTGGAAACCACCAAAACAGAAGCTGCATGGAACGAAAAAGAATGAACATAAAAAGTAAAAATGCCAAAAGTGCTATAATAGTTTGAAAAAGTCCTAGCCCAAAGCCGGACTTTAAAGCAGCAGAAGTGATGGTTAAAATGACGATACTCGCAACTTCTCCTATACCGCCGACGGTCATTGAAAGATTTAGCCAAGGGGTCTTTCCATACTCTTTTGAAAGAGAAGCAACCAGTCCGATGGAAATAAGTGGGAGTAAAACCATAAATATTTTCCCTGATTCAAACTGTATAGAAAAAGCGACTGAAAAAGTATAGAGTAGTATCAAATATACAAGGGCTTTTTTCATAATACTTGCAGGTGTTTTGAGTACATTTTTTAAATTAATCTCCGTACCGGCAATAAACATGAGATATAAAAATCCAAATTCAGCAACTAGATTAAACAGATGTTCATCATGCAAAAAGCCGACATAGCCTAAAAGTGAACCTAAAATAATTTCAATAGGAGTAGTAGGCAAGCGTAAAAATTTGGCAAGAAAAGGAGAAAATATAATGATGAGCGATATTGTAATGATGAGGGTTATATTGTCATTCATTATTATTTCTCCTTTGTAATTTTTTTGGAACCGGTACTTTAGTGCCGGCTATTGCAACTTTCTTGCCACTCTCAGCCCGGACTGAAGTCCGGGTTCCAAGAG
>Ga0256840_1001782_pt1 | contig 19694 bp, 21 predicted proteins | sample 355202metaG_FD_185969 | JGI IMG/M metagenome (GOLD analysis project Ga0256840, IMG submission 185969) | Hydrothermal vent microbial communities from Mid Atlantic Ridge, Atlantic Ocean - 355-202 | ecosystem: Environmental > Aquatic > Marine > Hydrothermal vents | place: Atlantic Ocean: Mid...
ATGTGATGAATGTATCACGAGGTATTACAGGCTGGATTGCTGAAAAGCGCCCTGTTGTAAAATATCAAAAATAGCGCCTAAAACAACAAGGTGCTAACTCTGTAGCACCTTGTTTGATTAAGAAAAATCAATCTAAGGAAACCATTGTTTTTATGAGAACATTTTCTTATGCAAAGACAATTAGCTATTAATTGGCACAAAGTTCAAAACAGCATCCAACTGCTCATCTGTAAATGACTTTTCAATAACTGGAAAAAGCTCTCTTTCTTCTACCCTGGTATGATTCTTTAATACCACTGCAAAATTTGCTAAGTCTTCTCGTGCTGTTTCTATTTTAAGCTTTGGAATTAATAAGCGCATATATCCATGCTCTTTTAATAGCACTTTAGATATTTCTATATATTCTTGATGTTGTTTAAAAATAGGGGCAAATATTGTATGTTCCTCATGCTGAAAATGTACTTCCAACTCATCATCATAGTATTTAGTCACCATCTCTATTGCTTTTTGTAAGTCAGCATCTGTTCCATTTTCTACCACGTCTATAATATTTTTAGCCATGACCAAAGAGCCATGATGCTCTCGTGATAATTCTTGTAGTTGTTCTGCTCGTTTCATAGGTGCAAGCCTGTAATCTAAAATTTAGGGATTTTTAAAATTATACAGCAACTAAATGTATTTATTTATTAATCTGTTAGAATGTATTACCAAGTTATAAAAAGACTCAGGGAACGAGCATGTTTAATAGTAAAAACTTACTTAAAAGTGTACCTTTTAAAGCTGCTATATTCTTAATATCGCTCTTCTTAACTTTAAGCTTACAAGCAAAATCCAAACAGCAAAATGTTTTTCTCGATGCTGCTGGAAACCCCATTCCGAATGAAGTTTTATTATCACTAAGCGCTCGTACTCACAAACGAAACAAATCCTCAGAAAAAGAATCTGATAAACCTACAAAAAAAACCAAAAAAACATATCAAGATAACCCTGAATTAGAAAAAGAATTATTTCATGCTATGAAAGCTGGTCAAATCGCGAGGGTAGATCAGTTACTAAGAGCAAAAATAAAGCCTACCTATAAAAATTATAAAGGTGAAACACCTTTAGGTATTGCGGTGTCTCGTGGCTGGGCATCTATGGTTATTAAATTATTAGAGAATGGCGCCGATATAAAAGAAAAAGGCACACAAGGCGTAACACTTCTTCATATTGCTAGTGCACGTGGTCTGAGTGATGTTGCAAAAGTACTTGTTAAATATGGTCTCAACCCAAATACAAAGACAGATAAAAACTGGACACCACTACATGTATCCGCCAGATATGGGCATTGGAAACTCGTTCAATATTTCATTCAGCTAGGTGTTGATCCTAATATTCGGAATTCAGATGGAAAAACAGCACTCGGGCTTGCGCGGCACCTCCGCCACATGGGTGTCATTAAAATGCTATCTCAAGTAACCTCAGTGAGGTCACTCTCCCCAAAAAAGTTAAAAAAACGTAAGAAAAGATCAAAGAAACACTCAAAAAAGAGTAAAACGTAACATTTAACCTGTTTTTATAATACCACCCCCCCTGTTTTTCGATGATTTGTATGCTAAAGCGCCCAATTATTTATTCTGATAATTTCTGAAGCTTTATTTGCAGCCCCTTTTACAGATACAAAACATCGAAAAACTGATGAGATGGTCTCCTCCTCTTTAATTCGGCATCAAAGTGTCATAATTGAGATTAGATATTTCAATTAACAGAAAAGGAGACCACCATGAATATTAATACCATTGGACTAGACATAGCAAAAACTATTTTTCACCTAGTAGGCTTAGATAAGAACGGGAAACAGATTCAAAAAAAGAAGCTCAGGAGGGGACAGGTTCTTGCTTACTTTGCCAACCTTCCTCCTTGTACAATAGCGATAGAAGGATGTGGTAGCGCCTTTTACTGGCAAAGAGAACTAACCAAGCAAGGGCACAGAGTAAAGCTTCTTCCCGCTCAATATGTAAAAGCCCACCTAAGAGGAAACAAGAACGACTACAACGATGCATTAGCCATAGCAGAAGCTTCTCGTGTACCAGAGTTACGAGAAGTAACGCCAAAGACGATAGAGCAGCAAGGTATTCAAGCCCTGCATCGTCTAAGAGAAAGAACGGTTAATGATCGGACATCGCTCAGCAACCAAATACGAGGTTTATTGTCCGAGTTTGGCATTATTTTTAATCAAAGGATAAGCTCTGTTAGAAAAGGACTGCCAGCGGTACTAGAAGATGCGGAAAATGGATTGCCCCATACATTTAGAGATGCTTTGGGATTAAAGTACAACCAATTTTGCCAGCTTGATGATTTAGTCAAAGACTTCAATAAGCTGATTAATGAATCTTCAGAGGCACACAAAGAAATAGAATTACTTCAAAGTATCCCAGGGTTTGGTGATCTTGTATCGAGTAGTTACTACAGCGTGATTGGTGATGGAAAAGCCTTTGCCAAATCACGAGACGCATCCGCCTCAGTTGGTGTAGTGCCAAGGCAGCATAGCACAGGAGGAAAGACAGTTTTGCAAGGTATCAGTAAACGCGGAGATAAGTACCTTCGCAAGATGCTCATCAATGGGGCAAGATCCGTTGTTTCATGCGCATAAAAAGGATGATGCGCTGAGTGTTTGGGTGACTCGATTAGTTGAAAAACGTGGCCGAAACAAAGCGACCGTTGCACTCGCTAATAAGCTAGCAAGGATTGCATGGGCAGTCACCGTTAGCAGGAAACCTTACCAAACAAATTACACTCATTAACAATTTAAGTTTTAGAATATGAAGTAGAAAAGAAGTACCTACCACGATTTTGCGAGAGATAATAAACAACTGATGACCAAATAGGTAAGACCGACAGCCAGAGAACCTGTACCCCCCTATGGATGTAATAATCCGTAAAACTGTTAAGGACTGGTTGTGCAGACTTCATCAAGGCTCGGGATATTAGGAATATCCCAACGAGAAGCCGAATATATGGAAGCAAATCTATCCCTGTCAGAAATGTTGATTATTATTTTGCAAAAATGGAGGAGACCATATAAGAGGGGTGGTTATAATAAATAGCTGAAAAACCTCATACTTTAATAGTGCTGAACAACAATAAGAAAGATCGGCAATGTAACGGCCGCTACAGCTGTTGGCATTGCACAAAATATAATAGCAATCTTAGCAAGATCAGCATCAATTCTTAGCCACAAACAAAGCAACCAACATACTGATGGAATAAAAATTAGTCTTGAGATACTAGACAAAGCAATAGCGATCTTACTATTAAAAATCGAGTCAAATTTTAAGCTAGCCCCCACAGCAAGTAGTGCAAATGGCAGGGCACTTCTACCTAAAAAATCTGCATACCTAGCAAGCTTTTAGGTAACTCTACGCCTAATAAATTGAAAAATAACCCTAATATACAGGCGATTATTAAAGGATTTGAAAAAATTCCTCGACCAAAAAAGACTTGTTTACTACCGGCTTCCTCTCCATATTTTAGCAGTACAAAAATGGACATTAAGTTACAGTAGGAATCATTATTAACATAATAACTGCCATAATTGCTATCCCCTTATCAGGTACTAGCCATGCTGCAATAACTAATAAGACCGCTGTATTGTTCCTGACTGTTCCTTGAAACATTGATGTCAATGTTGGTCCTTTTAAGCTTGGCGATAAAAAACCTATCCATTGCAGCAACCCAAAATGATCAATAAGTAAAATGGGGTTAAAATATCTAAGTGATCCATAAACTACTCACTTTTTTCTGAATAAATAAGTGATGCTAATTGCTCAAATACATCTATCGATTTTTGATTATGCTGGAGTGCAACTATCGGATGTTTTATCAAGCTTTTAATGTCTTCTAGATTATCCATTTCATTAACAGTTTGATCTGCAGATGTAGTATTGAGAACAACCGCTTTTAACGTTAATCCTCGTTTTTCAATAACTTCAACATTGAGCAATATTTGGTTGAGGCAGCCCAGTCTATTTTCAGCAACCAATAAGATTGGTAAATTTAAGGCATAGGCTAAATCTGCATTTAAACCATCCATACATAAAGGCGAATAAAAACCACCAGCACCTTCAACATACAAAAAATCGCTCTCTGTGACATCTTTTAAACACTGATCTGCTACTTCTGATATAAGTAGTTTTTTACCTTCAAACTCAGCTGCTCGAACAGGCGAAAGTGGACGGCTAAAATGATTAGGGCAAATGGTTTCGAGGTTATCTATTTGGCCAGTAGCTTCTGCTAAGAGCCATGCATCACTACTTTCAACTTCATTAACTTTCCAGCCAGACTCAACTGGCTTACGTGGAATAATATTGATTTTCTTTTTTAGAAGAATTGGAAGCAGGTTTTGCCCTACCCACGTTTTACCAATATTGGTATCAGTGCCTGTTACAAATATTCCATTCATTTATATGCGCTTCTAGTTCAAGTTCACTCTATTCTAGTGCAGTCTTGAAAATAAAAGTAAAAGAATCTCTTGGCTGTTTGTATTAAACTTCTACCACATTAATAAATATCCTAATTAAACTTATTTTGGTTCTCATTATGTCTAACCCTGATATCACGGCTGTAAAAAATTATTTGATGAGCCTGCAAGATTCAATCTGTGAACAACTAGCGGAAGAAGATGGCGGTGCTGTTTTTGAAGAAGATAATTGGCAACGTGAAGTAGACCCAAAAAAACCAACAATGACTGGTGGTGGTAGAACCCGCTTAATGGTTGATGGCGATGTTATTGAGCAAGGTGGGGTAAATTTTTCCCATGTTTTTGGCGGTAAAATGCCTGCTTCCGCAACTGCAGGGCGCCCTGAATTAGCGGGTAGAACGTTTCAAGCAATGGGTGTATCACTCGTTATCCATCCTAAAAACCCAATGGTGCCAACCTCTCACGCTAATGTTCGTTTTTTTATTGCTGAAAAAGAAGGTGAAGATCCAGTTTGGTGGTTCGGTGGCGGTTATGATCTTACGCCTTATTATGGCTTTGACGAAGATTGCATCGAATGGCATTCAACCGCGAAAGAAGCCTGTCACCCGTTTGGTGATAATATTTATAATAAATACAAAAAATGGTGTGATGATTATTTCTATTTAAAACATAGAGATGAGCAAAGAGGTATTGGCGGCTTATTTTTTGATGATTTAAATGAGTGGGGGTTTGAAAAATCGTTTGAATTTCTCAAAAGTATTGGCGATAGTTACACCAAAGCCTATCTACCCATTATGTCACGCAGAAAAGGATTAGCTTACACTGAAGCACAACGAGACTTTCAACTTTATCGCCGTGGTCGCTATGTTGAATATAACCTAGTATATGATCGAGGGACTTTATTTGGTCTGCAATCAGGCGGTAGGACAGAATCAATTTTGATGTCGATGCCACCTCTAGTAAAGTGGCGCTACAACTGGCAACCAGAAAAAGGAAGCGAAGAAGCTCGTTTATATGACTACTTTATCAAGCCTAAAGATTGGCTACATAATCAAGCCTAAACTTCACTAAATAATACTGACAAAGACTTATTTATATCGCTAACCTTTGTCGGTGGGCTTTAATTGAAAACTGAAAATACTATTTATTTTTTTGGCGCAGAAAGCTTCACCATCTTATAAATAAACCAACCCATTACAATAAAAATAAATCCAATTGTTACGGCTGTCCATAAACCAGTCTGGCTCATTATTAAGTCTGACATGATAATTCCTCATCTATAATTTTTATGATTATCCTAGACGAAAAAGGAGTTACATTACTTGTTTTAAATCAACAATATTACAAATAAGTATTATTTTATAGTTTTAAACAATGCTAATGCATTGCGAGCACTAACCAATCCCTCGCCAAACTCCTGATCACGGCCTGGTTTTCCTAAATCAGTTGCAGATTTAGAAAATAATGCATCAATATCCGTATATCCTTTTGAGCGCAAAAGGGCGGCAATACCACTTAAATGAGCCGATGCAAAAGACGTACCTGTGGCAATTTTATACTTACCTTTAGGAGCAATGGTTAATATATTCACCCCAGGTGCAGCATAATCAATGTATGTACCCTTATCTGCCATATCAAAAAGTTTATTATCAGCACCAACTGCCGTTGTGGCTAAAACCCCAGGTATTTGTGCAGGATAAATTGTACTACCTGTATTCCCACCATTTCCTCCTGCTGCTATAACCGTAATCCCTTTTTCAATTGCTTTTTTCACGAGTTTTTCAACCAGTGAATCACGACCACCTGTAAAACTTAAATTAATAATATCGACATCATGTTGAATACAGCTATCAATCGCTTTTGCAATATTTGATGATGTACCTTCTAACTGAGATGGCTTATTCTTAGTACCGCTAAAAGCACTAATGGCGTACAGTTTAGCTTTAGGAGCCACACCTATAAATTTATTTTGGCTAACAAGAACACCAGCAACGGATGTTCCGTGCAACATAGCATCATTATTGTTTGGATCGTATTTAACAAGATCTAAGGTTTCAATGAGTGCTCCTGATAATGTCGGGTGATAAATATCAACAGGTGTATCAATCATGCAAATTGTTGTGCCAAGCCCTTTTGTAGTCTCATGTACCTTTCTAACTCCCATATCATCTATGGGATAACCTTTTCTATAACTGACTGTCGCCGTTTTAAAAGTATTATTTGTTCCGCTCGATACATCTTCTTCTTGTTTATTTATTACCTTACTTAAATGAAGAGGGTTCTTTCCTTTTGTATCGGCTACAACCATTCCCGTCTTCACTGAAGATAAGAGTATTTTGCTCTTCATTTTCAAGTTGTACTTACGAGCAATGTCATTAACATTGACGACAGTGTCCGTAGGATAAAGCAAAACAACTTCATCCTTTTTAAAGTTGGTTCTTTCTGGCGGTGCTACTTTAATCCCAAAAACACAAGACAATGCAAAATTATATTTTGCACAACCTTTCGTAAAGTAGGCTCTATCTGCACTAGCTGTACTCAAGATAAATGGACTTACCATTACAGCAAGCCAAAAGGAATATATGCGAACGTATTTAATATGCCTCTCCCACAAACCAAATCAACTCTTTTTGTTTTGAAAGTGTTAAAAGCAGTTTATCTAAATCAGATTTGTTCGGTTTTTTAGAAAAGTTCAAACGATACATGCCTTCCTTTCCTGATATGGCAGTCGTAATAACACGATATTTTTTTAAAATTTTGAGTAACCTAGGATCATTAGGTGAAACATTTAACCCAACAAGTATTGTATTAATATTTTGTTTTGCATCATTTGATTCTACAGCTGCAGGATAAAAAGTGCTGTTATGCTCGAGCAAAGGGATAGTAAATGCAAATAGCAAGGCTATAGATAAAGTAGTAACCGCTGCAAAACCCATATATTGAGTTTTGGTCATTTCTCCTGAGAAGAGATTAGCAAAAATATTTATAAACTTGCTACTTATTGGCTCTTGCTTTTCATGATTTTCAGGTTCAAATTCACTTCTTTCTAATAACCGTGATAGTCGCTTTTCTCTGCCTTCTATCGCTGACAAGCTAAAAATCTCATGCTCTTCCTTGAGTGTTTTTGCCATTTCATGCTCTGTTTTCAGGTGCTCCTGTAACTCAGGATACTCCAAAAGCATCTGCTCAATATAATCTTTTTCTTCAGGCCCTAAAAGACCAAGGGCGTACCAAGGCAGTAACTCTATTGCCTTAATTAATACCTCATTATCATTATGTTCTTTGTTCATTAGCTGTATTCAACTTTTGTTTACACCTTGTATTTCGAATATTTCTTTAAGCTTTGTACGTGCATAAAACAGCCTTGTTTTAACAGTATTCTCTGAAATATCTAATATAGCTGCGGCTTGCTTTATTGATAATTCTTTAAAATAAACAAGCTCTACAATTTCTCGATGTTTAATACTTAACTTTTTTAAGCACTCTATTATTCTTTCATTTCTTTCAGTAACCATTATTGCTTCATCAGGCAATAATGCATCATCTTCAAAATTTTCCCATTCGGAACCATCACTTTGTAATAGTCCTTTATTCTTTCGCAAATAGCCGATTAAACGGTATCTTGCAATGGAATGAATCCATGTTGATGGTTGAGATCGGCCAGAAAAACTTCCTGCCGATTTCCAAACTTCAATCATCGCTTCATCAACAATATCTGCTGCCAGTGCAACATCATTTTTTAAAATGCGACTGCAAAACTTTATCAACCTCGGTTGGTAACTTCGGTAGAGATCTGAAAAAGCCTCGCGATCACCATCCGCAATTCTTGTCAGAAGAGCTGTGTCGTGGTTTGCTTTATCAAGCACAGTTTGAGACAAGTTATTTTTAGGTTCCATTCCCATTTCTTTAGTTGTAGCTATTCGGTAAAATGTTCATTTCTTATATATAAAAAATTTAAAAAGAAATATTTACCCAAACTTTAACATAAAAATGAACCTATTCACTTTCCATGCTACTTAAATTCGAGTGTGTCAATGTTGGGCTTAATCAAAGGGGATTAGCATTACCAACTTTGTAATAAGTAATATCTAGCGAGTTACTCATTCTCCGACACTCTCTCGCAACCTTGAGCGGACTTTTATAGTCCGCTTTTTTTATGTCTCAAACTTGATAATTTAGACTTACCAAAAATCAGCTAGGTTAATCGGAGCTTCCTTTAGTACAATACACACTTTTATCACTTAAGAATGTGAACCATGTCACAAGTTAGTATAGGGGTCGTGATGGATCCTATCGAATCAATCAACATTAAAAAAGACAGTACTTTTGCAATGATGCTAGAAGCACAAAGCAGAGGGCATTCCCTTTTTTATATTCTTCAATCTGATCTGTTTGCAAAAAACGGTACAGTATTTGCTAAAATGTTTCCTGTAACAGTTACAGATAATTCAGAGAACTGGTTTGAGTTGGGCGATGCACAAACACGCCCCTTGCATGAACTATCTTCGGTTTTAATGCGCAAGGATCCTCCGTTTGATATGGAGTATATCTACTCAACTTATTTACTTGAACTTGCCGAAAAGCAAGGCTGTTTAGTTGTTAATAAGCCTGCCAGTGTACGCTCAGCAAATGAGAAGCTCTCCACCGCATGGTTTCCTGAATGCTCGCCAGAGACTCTAGTCACGCGCGACATGGATCGTATCAAAGCCTTTCAAGAAGAACTTAAACACATTGTCGTAAAACCACTCGATGGCATGGGTGGCGCTATGATTTTTCAAATTCGTGAGGGCGACACCAATAAGAATGTCATCTTAGAAGCTATCACCAAAAATGGCACTGAAACAATTATGGCGCAACGTTTTTTACCTGAATTTAAACAAGGTGATAAACGCATATTACTCATCAATGGCAAGCCTTTCCCACATGGATTAGCCAGAATTCCTGCCGAAGGAGAAGGGCGTGGCAACTTAGCCGCAGGCGCAAGCTACAAAGGTGTAGACCTTACCGAACGTGAAATTGAGATTTGTAATATTGTTGGTCCAACACTAAAAGAAATGGGCTTAATGTTTGTTGGACTAGATGTGATTGGTGATTACTTAACTGAAATTAACGTCACCAGCCCAACTTGCATACGAGAGCTAGATACAATTTATTCTGCCAATATTGCAGGCTTATTGATGGATGAAATTGAAAACAAGCTAGAGGGTAGAGCATGAAAACACGCGTGAAATGGCTAGATAATATGAGCTTTGTTGGCGAATCAGGTAGTGGTCACTCCATTGTAATGGATGGCCCACCTGAGTTTGGCGGCCGTAATTTAGGCGTTCGCCCCATGGAAATGCTTTTGCTAGGGCTGGGTGGCTGTGCTTCTTTTGATGTTGTTTCTATGCTTAAAAAAAGTAAACAAGATTTAATAGATTGTGAAGTCGAAATCACTGCTGAGCGTGCAGACGAAGAACCTAAAGTATTCACTAAAATACATCTTCATTTTGTCATTTCTGGAAATGATTTATCAGATAAGCGTGTGGCTCGCGCAATTGAACTGTCGGCTGAAAAATATTGTTCTGCTTCTATCATGCTAGGCAAAACAGCTACAGTTACGCATGATTATGAATTAATTGGGTAACGCTCCTTCTCTTCTATCACTTGTCGGCTAAATGAACTTAGCCTATGATGTTGCCGTCACAAACAAGAAGTAGCTAAAAATCCAGCTAAAATGTTTGTTAATCAGGGCAACCCATGAATGCTTTACAAAGAGTTTTTTTAACAGGTATCTGCTTATTTTCACTAGCCGTCGTTAATACCGTATCAGCCACTCAAAGAGCCCATCCCAGTAAAAATAGTATTAGTGCGACACAGATACGACAAGCTTATGCTCAACTAATAAAAAATACGTCGCTTAAAAAATCCAAAATTGCGGTTAAAGCAAAAAAGAAATCAACTCCTGCTCGTTTTCATGCAGTAACCGTAGCAAAAAAACAAATTCATAAAAAATATCGCTGGGGTGGAACGACACCGAGAACAGGCTTTGATTGCAGCGGTCTTATTCAGTACGCTTTTAAATTAGCCAAAATTTCTATTCCCCGCACTGCTGCAGCACAATATAAACACACTAAACGCATCTCTCTCTCGAAAATTCAGGCGGGTGATTTAATCTTCTTTCATACACGCCGAACCAAAGCACGAGTAAATCACGTAGGTATATATATGGGGAATGGTAAATTTATTCACGCGCCCCGAAAAGGAAAGCGCGTATCAATAGCGAAACTTAATAAATATTGGCGAAGAAAATTTGTTGGCGCGGGAAGAGTATAACGACTCTAATTTGTTGTTGATTCTGTACTTTCTGGTGTAGATGCTTCTGGCTCAGATGTAGTAGCCGCTGGCATTTCTTCTGTTTTAATTTCTATTTCTGCGGATGCTGGTTCAGCAGTTACTGCTGGCATTGTAGCTGGCTCTTCTGCTTGAGTAGGTTCTAGCTCAGCAACAGGTGTTGAGCCTTCTGTTGTTGGTGTGCTTGTAGGCATCGCTTCTTCTGGTATTTTCTCCTCAGTCTTCTCCTCCACAGCTGTCGCAGATATTGGCATTCCTAATATCATTGCATTTCCATCAACTGCAGGGCGTTGAGCCATCCAAACAAACGCCGCAGTAGCGACTGCGGTAAATAAAAGTGTTCCAACCATATCTGTTGATAGTTTCATTTTATAATCTCTTCGTTATAAAGGTTAGTTAAGGAGAATCAGATTATTTTAGCATTTAAATGGACATTTTATATAACCACCCCCCCTGTTTTTCGATGATTTGTACGAATTTAGAGCTATTTTTAAACACAAATCATCGAAAAACAGGGGGGTGGCTATATCAAAAACGCTTTTAAGCCGTTCTGGCAACCGAGAAATCTGCTAAATTGATCAATGCCGTCTTAAAATCACTGTCAGGCAGAAATTCTAAACTAGTAATTGCTAACTTTGTCTCTTTTATTGCAACACTTTGGGTATATTCAAGGGATTTCGTCTTTTCAATAGTCTGCATTACTGCATCAATGTGCTCTAAACCACCTTCTTCTATTGCTTGACGAATTAAAGCTGCATCTTCTGCTTCATTATTTTCTTCTGATATTTTTAAAGCATAGATTAATGGCAAAGTTGGCTTGCCTTCAGCTAAATCATCACCCACATTTTTGCCCATTGCTTCGCTATCAGCACTGTAATCTAAAATATCATCAACCAACTGAAATGCCGTGCCTAAATGTGTTCCATATGCTGCAATTGCTTTTTCTTCTTTAGTTGATAAACCAGAAAGTACCGCACCAAGCTGACAAGCAGCTTCAAATAATTTAGCAGTTTTTGAATAGATCACTTCAAGATAACGCGCTTCATCCGTATCTGCATCATTCACATTTAAAAGCTGGAGAACTTCACCTTCGGCAATAATGTTTGTTGTGCTTGCCATAATTTGCATAACGCGCATTTCATTCACATCAACCATCATTTCAAATGAGCGCGAATAAAGAAAGTCACCAACCAATACAGCGGCTTGATTACCCCAAACATTGTTAGCTGTTTCTTTGCCACGGCGCATATCAGATTCATCAACAACATCATCATGCAATAAAGTTGCGGTATGAATAAATTCTACAATTGTAGCAATATCAACGTGTTGCTCACCCTGGTAACCACAAGCGCGCGCCATCAACAATGCAAGCATAGGTCTTAGCCTTTTGCCACCGCTATTAATAATATAAGTACTTAGTTGGTTGACCAGTACAACATCGGATTGAAGGCGGCGCTGAATTAAATCATCAACGGCTTTCATATCTGAGCTTACAAGTGCTTGTATTGTTTTATAATCCACGCGCAACGAATCTTTTAAATGAACGCCGAATGCTAGGTAGATGCACGGTAAGTGTCAAGATTATTTACCTTAATATGGACAGTATATCGGCAAGTTAAGGTTTTACCTTAAAAAGAGTGATTAACACGCAATTTAAGGTTTGACTAAAGAGCTAACTGCTTGTAGAATTTCGCGGCTTAAACAAATACATTATGGTTGTGAGGGACTAAATACTCATAACCTGTTACAGAGGTTACTAAAATGGCACATAAGAAAGCAGCGGGTAGTACACGAAACGGTCGTGATTCAGTATCAAAACGTCTTGGTGTTAAACGCTTTGGTGGTCAAGAAGTTCTTGCAGGTAATATCCTAGTTCGTCAACGTGGCACTAAATTCCACGCCGGTACTAACGTAGGTTTAGGTAGAGACCATACTTTATTTGCAAAAGCTGACGGTGTTGTGGTTTTTGAAGTAAAAGGCCCTAAGAACCGTAAATATGTAAGCATCCAAGCGGCATAAGCTTACTCGTTCATTTAAGGAAACACTGATCAAGTCCAATTATTTTAAGCTTGCTAAAACTGCCGATATTTTCCACGAAGATCGGCGCAATAGAATGACTATTACGTCTCACTTCATGAAAAATAGCGACAGTTTTTTCTACGCTTAATTCTAATCGACTAATCAGTCTTTCCTTAGAACATATTCCAAAAAGCCCCGCTTAGTCGGGGCTTTTTTATTGCCTGTATTTTTATACACCCCCCTTTAGTGATAATATAAAGCCATGAAATTTGTAGACGAAGTTGTAATCTCAGTAAAAGCCGGTGATGGCGGAAATGGCTGTGTCAGCTTTAGACGTGAAAAATACATCGAATACGGCGGGCCTGATGGTGGCGACGGTGGTGATGGTGGCTGTGTTTTCTTACAAGCCAATAAAGGTTTAAACACCTTAGCTGATTTTCGTCATGTGCGCTTTTATGAAGCAGGTCGCGGAGCAAATGGCTTCAGCCGTAATATGACAGGTGCAAAGGGCGAAGACAAGATCGTGCAAGTACCTATCGGCACAATGATTTATGTTGAAGAGACTGGCGAGCTGATTGGTGATTTGACCAAAGACGAAGAAATGATAAAAGTTGTTCAAGGCGGTTATCACGGCTTAGGCAACTTACGTTATAAAAGCTCAGTCAATCGTGCACCTCGTCAATCAAAACCTGGTTCAGAAGGTGAGACACGCACCCTTCGTTTAGAAATGAAAGTGCTTGCAGATGTTGGCTTACTCGGCTTACCCAATGCAGGTAAGTCTACCCTTATTAGTACCGTTTCTTCTGCACACCCTAAAGTTGCTAATTATCCTTTTACAACGCTTTACCCTAATCTTGGCGTTGTTAAAGTTGATTCGTACCAAAGTTTTGTTATTGCGGATATACCAGGAATTATCGAAGGAGCGGCAGAAGGTGCTGGTTTAGGTATTCAATTCCTCAAGCATTTATCGCGCACAAGCTTGTTATTGCATCTTGTCGATGTTGCACCCATGGATGAAGCCGAAGACCCTGTAGAGTCAGTAAAAGTCATCGAAAAAGAACTACAAAAATTTAGTGATGAGCTAGGTCAACGTGAGCGCTGGTTAGTATTAAATAAAATAGACCTGCTACCTGCAGATGAGCAAAAAGCACATTGTGATGACATTGTTAAACGCCTTAACTGGAAAGGTAAAGTGTTTATGATTTCTGCAGCAACAGGTTTAAATGCCAAAGAGCTAACCAAAGAAATTATGCGTAGCATGGACGATGCCGTCTATTTAGAAGAACAAAAACAACAGCAAGAAAAAAAGGCAAGTGAGTAGGGCGCAATATACAAAAGAGGCGAAGCGCTGGGTCATAAAAATCGGTAGCGCATTGCTTACCAAAGATGGTAAAGGCCTAGACTATGCCGCGATTAAAGATTGGAGCGAGCAAATTGCAGGCTTGCGCAAACAAGGCATCGAAATAATCCTTGTCTCATCAGGTTCAGTCGCCGAAGGCATGAGCAGAATGGGCTGGAGCAAACGCCCAACAGAACTTGCCGAGCTACAAGCCGCGGCCGCAATTGGGCAAACCGGTTTAATCGAAGCTTATGAGAATCAATTTAGAAAACACGGTATTCAAGCCGCACAAATATTGCTAACGCATGATGATATTAGCAATCGCAAGCGCTACCTCAATGCGCGCAACACCTTACGCGCCTTACTCAAATTTAAAGCACTTCCCATTATTAATGAAAACGATACGGTTGCCTTAGAAGAAATGCGCCTTGGTGATAATGATACGCTCGCGGCACTTGCGGCTAACCTTATTGAAGCAGATTTATTAGTAATATTGACCGACCAAGAAGGTCTGTTTGATAAAGACCCGCGCCATAATACTGATGCAAAACTCATTAGCGAAGACTCCGCCAATAATGCTGATTTGCTCAAATTCGTAGGTGATATTTCCACCAGTTTAGGGAGTGGTGGTATGGGCACAAAATTGACCGCGGCAAAACGTGCCGCGCATTCTGGTTGCGCCACAGTGATCGCGTCAGGCAGAGAAGAGAAAGTATTGCAACGCTTAGCTCAAGGCGAAGAAATTGGTACGCTTTTAAAGCCCGAGCACACACAAATCACGGCACGCAAACAATGGATTGCAGGGCAAGTTCAGGTGTGTGGCGTACTCTACTTAGATCAAGGTGCAAGCCTAGCCATCCAAAAAAATGGCACAAGCTTACTGCCTGTTGGTATTGAAAAATCGGAAGGAAAATTTGACCGTGGCGATGTAGTAGATTGCAAAAATACCAATGGAGAAGTTATCGCACGCGGTGTTGTCAACTATTCTCGCAACGAAGTTTGCCAACTCTACAAAACACCCAGTAATCAAATTAGTAATATTTTAGGCTATGCGGGTGAGGCTGAAATTATCCATCGCGATAACTTAGTCGTACTTTAAGTGTTGTTTTATAATAAGTGTTAGAGACAGCAATGAACATTTGGATTATTGGTTGTGGCGATATTGGTCAGCGTGCATCGGCTTTATACAATAATCAAAGCCCCCTACAAAATAGCGAAAAACAGGGGGGGTGGGCTTCTACTCAAGGCAATATACAAGGTATTGTACAAAGTGAGGCATCAAAGCTCGCTTGTGAACAAGCAAATATTCAAGCAACTCAAATAGACCTTGATAAGCCGTATCATTTTTCCAATAACCAATTTAATGATACATACATTTTTTACTTTGCGCCTCCACCTTCAATAGGTAAAACCGATCCTCGCCTTGCAAACTTTCTAAAAATTATTGCAGATCAACCAAATCGCATTGTACTCATTAGTACCACAGGTGTTTATGGTGACAGCAAAGGCGAGTGGATTGATGAGAATACGCCACCCCGTCCAAAAGTAGACCGTGCTCATCGTCGTTTATCGGCAGAGCAATCACTCCAAAGTTGGGCTAAACAACACAATAAAGAATATATGATTCTGCGTGTACCTGGCATTTATGCACAAGACCGTTTGCCGCTATCTCGCTTAAAAAAGGGGCTTGCGGTTGTGAATAGTAAAGAAGCAGGCTGGACAAACCGTATTCATGCGGATGACTTAGCTCAAGCTTGTAAAGCCGCGATGCATTGCGAGCAGAGCAATCAAATCATCAATATTACCGATGGCAACCCAAGCTCAATGACTGATTATTTTAATCAGGTTGCTGATTATGCGAAACTACCTCGCCCGCCACAAATTTCTATGAAAGAAGCTGAAGAAGCATTAAGTGAAGGCATGGTTTCTTACTTAAAAGAATCTCGCCGTATTAAAAATGACAAGATGTTAAATATCTTAGCAATCACCTTAAAATATCCCACCTTAGCGTCTGCTTTAAATAAGTAGCACTAGCACTAGCACAATCAATCGCTTTTATACATCAAAGCGTTCTAATTATTTAATTAGACCTATCGTTACAATGCGCCTATATTCAGCATCCCCAATAGTATTATTTTTACTCGTGGGAGTTTTATTAGAATCAACATAAATAACAAAGGAGAAAAATTATGTCTCTAGCAGGATCAAAAACTGAGCAAAACTTAAAAGATGCTTTTGCAGGTGAATCACAGGCAAACCGTCGCTACCTATACTTTGCAGCAAAAGCTGACGTAGAAGGATACAACGACGTTGCATCTGTATTCCGTTCAACAGCAGAAGGCGAAACTGGCCACGCTCACGGACACTTAGAGTATTTAGAAGAGACTGGTGATCCAGCAACGGGTTTACCAATCGGCGCTACTTCTGATAACTTAAAGTCAGCTATCGCTGGTGAAACGCATGAGTACACAGATATGTACCCAGGTATGACTAAAGCGGCTCGTGAAGAAGGATTTGATGAGATTGCTGATTGGTTTGAAACCTTAGGAAAAGCGGAGCGTTCACACGCAAATCGTTTCCAAAAGGCTCTAGACAATCTAGACGACTAAATCATTCCTGACTAATATTTTTATTGGTCAAAATGATTTCCTCCCTTCTCGCTCTTTAATAAAAGAGAGAGAAGGGAACAATTTCTAAAAGGTTGGAAAATATGGCATCACGTGAAGGTAATTTAGAAGCGCCGACAAGGCATCCACTTGATTGGAAAAACCCTGATTTTTATAACGAAGATTCGCTTAATAAAGAGTTAGAACGCGTCTACGATATTTGTCACGGTTGTCGCCGTTGTGTGAGCCTGTGTAATTCTTTTCCAACTTTATTTGATCTGGTTGATGAATCAGAGACCTTTGAAGTCGATGGCGTTGATAAAAAAGACTATATGAAAGTCGTTGATCAATGCTACTTGTGTGATCTGTGTTACATGACTAAATGTCCTTACACACCACCGCACGAATGGAATGTCGACTTTCCACATTTAATGTTACGCGCAAAAGCCATCAAGCTTAAAAAAGGTGATGTGAAAATGCGTGATAAAATTTTGTCAGCAACGGATACTGTCGGTAACTTAGCGGGTATCCCTGTTGTATCAAGCATCGTAAATGCTAGCAATAAAAATGGCTTGGCACGAAAAGCACTGAAGAGTGTTTTGGGTATTCACCCTGATGCTGTTCTCCCTGAATATCACAGCACCACAGGGCGCAAAATTATTGCCAAAAACTATGCTGATGGTGCAAGCAAACACAGCGAAGCAAAGCCAGCTGGAAGGACAACAGGAAAGGTTGCTATATTCGCAACTTGTTATGGTAATCGTAACGAACCACATCTGCTTGAAGATTTAGGCAAAGTTTTAAGCCACAATGAAATCCCTGTCACTCTCGTTGATAAAGAAGTTTGTTGTGGCATGCCAAAGTTAGAGTTGGGCGACTTGAAAGCCGTTGAACACGCCAAGAATGTAAACATACCTGAAATGGTAAAAATGATCGATGCAGGCTGGGATATTATTGCACCTGTTCCCTCTTGTGTTTTGATGTTTAAGCAAGAGCTTCCCTTAATGTTCCCAGATGAAGCCGATGTGCAAAAGGTTAAAGAACATATTTTTGATCCTTTTGAATATCTCATGCTTCGTCACAAAAAAGAGTTGTTGAACACCAACTTCAAATCATCATTGGGTAAAATTGCTTACCATGCCGCTTGTCATTTACGCGTGCAAAACATGGGCTTGAAAACGCGTGATTTATTAAAGCTAATTCAAGATACTGCTGTTGAAACGATTGATCGTTGTTCTGGGCATGACGGCACTTATGCCGTTAAAGAGGAGTATCACGAAATATCAATGAAGATTTGTCGCCCTGTTGTTACAAAGGTACAAAAATCAGAATCAAACTACTACAGCAGTGACTGCCCAATGGCAGGACATCAAATTGGTAACGGTCTGCAAAAAGTCATTAAAGAAGATGACAGTGTCGAACTAAAACCACACCACCCACTGACATTATTACGCATGGCTTACGGCTTATAACAGGACAAGGATAATAAAATGGCACAACAGTTAACAAGAGATGATCTTTATTCGTTAGAAAAATACCAAGAAATTCGTAACGATATGCGTAGCGAAGTTATGGCTCACAAAAAGAATCGTAATTTATCGATTGGCCCCAATGTAACCATGTATTTTGAAGATCCCGTCACTATCAAATACCAAATTCAAGAAATGCTACGCGCTGAGAAAATATTTGATGCCGAAGGCATTACCGAAGAGTTGGATACCTACAACCCATTAATACCTGATGGTACTAACTGGAAAGGCACCATGATGATCGAATACGTTGATGTAGATGAGCGTATAGAAGCACTAGCGAATCTGATTGGAATAGACCGCCAAACATGGGTACAAGTAGAAGGCTTTGATAAAGTTTTTGCCATTACCAATGAAGACTTAGAACGCGAAACAGAAGAAAAGACTTCAGCCGTTCATTTTATGCGTTTTGAATTAGAAGATGCAATGGTGGAAGCGGCAAAACAAGGCGCTGCAATCAGTGTCGGCATCGACCATGAAAACTATACCCATGCGGTAGACCCTGTGCCTGAAAACTACCGTGTAGCTTTAGTGAATGATCTAAAGTAACGAATTCTATTGTTAATTTGTCACCCCCCTTGTTTTTTGCCCTTTTGTAACTCTTTATAACTTTATTTATATTACAAAACAGCCAAAAATAGGGGGGGGTGATAATAAATATTACTGCTTATCTCGAACCACGCTCAACGAAGTATCCACGCTTCTTAACGACTTAATATTAAGAATCTGCCCCTTCTGGTGAATACTGTAATTCAAACCCTGCTTATAGCAAATTTGGGCGTTCTCGTGTTCTTCTAGCTCTTCTAGCATCTCTGCAAATTCTAAATAAACATCAGCAGAAGGTAAAAAGTTCAGGCTAGAGTTGTAATACGATTTACTCTTTCCCCACAGCTTAAATTTGCGATGTAAACGTGCCAGCGCCAATAGCAACATTGGGCTTTTCTCATGATCTAGCAACCATTTTTCACCCAGCTTAATTGCCGTACCCAGATTTGAATGCTCAATTTTTCCGTAGCGTTCAACCAGTTTTTCATCCCAGTTTTTATTCAAGGAGGCGATTAGTAACTTATCACTCGCAGCCACATCACCCGCATCGCTTAACGCTTTACAGTACAGAAGTACCGCTTGAGGTTTTTCTTTTATATCGGCAGGAAGTTTCTTCCATAAGGCTTGGAGCTGTTGTTTATCTTCATTTTGTGCCAGTGTTAAGAAAATACCTTTAAGTGCTGTCGCTTCATATTTTTCACGATCTTCTTTTTGAATTAGACCTTGCTTGGCTAATGTTGGTAATAGCTCAAACAGATTACGCCAATCTTCTTGTTTAAAATAAACTTTTGCTAACAACTTAATGGCATAAGGGTGTTTTGGTGCAGCTTCTAGCAAGTGAACGAGTGTCGCGCGGGCTTGTT
>Ga0256840_1001783_pt1 | contig 19669 bp, 13 predicted proteins | sample 355202metaG_FD_185969 | JGI IMG/M metagenome (GOLD analysis project Ga0256840, IMG submission 185969) | Hydrothermal vent microbial communities from Mid Atlantic Ridge, Atlantic Ocean - 355-202 | ecosystem: Environmental > Aquatic > Marine > Hydrothermal vents | place: Atlantic Ocean: Mid...
CCTTCAAGCCGCACTTGTTCATGATTAATTTTTGATGAGATAACCACCGATGAATAATTTCCGTAATTAATATAATCCAGTAAATATTGATTAAAAATACCAATTTGTTCGGCTGAGTAATCATCGGCAAAATTAATGGGATTTTGTTGATTGCGTATTTCGATAAATTCATAAAAAGAAAGTACCGGTAATAAAAACGAATGAAAACGTTTACTTCGGGCTTTTCTGTAACCTGCAGATTTAATTCCGATTGAACTGGAGCCTATAAATAAAGCTTTTGGATACATAGCTGAAATTTGCTCCAATTGTTCTTCCCAATTATCCAAATATTGAATTTCTTCAAAAATAAAATACAAATCATCAGCAAATTTAGTATTTAAAGCTTTCAGACTAAGCCCAACAACTTCTTCTAAACTTAAACCCTTAAAAATCGGTATGGCAAACGAAATTAGAACAATCTTTTTTGAAGGAACACCTTTATCTATTAATGCTTGAATAGTATGACTAAGCATAGCCGTTTTCCCGATACCGCGCTGTCCCAATAAAACAACCGCCCGTTCATCATTTACCGAATTGATTATTTGCATAAAAATGCTGAAATATATCCGGCGCGGCATATTTTCATAATGGTCATCAATTTTTTTATCATTCCACCAATGATTTTCAAAGCTGATTTTTTCAATAATTTGTGATTCGGAAATATTTTGCAACTTCATCTTGTATGTTTTACTATTTTAGCTTTTATACAAATATAATGATTTTTATGCAAACCATATGAAAGCACAAATCCTTAAAATGAAAATAGGGCTGATAAAATAATAAACCTCTTTATGACCTAAATTGAGTGATTATCTACTTCAATAAGCACCTATCTATTGAGCTAAAAAGATTTACAAAAAAAGACGCTAATAACTAAAGGTATTCTTACTTTTTTCTAAACTTTTTATTCTCAACATCTTGGCACTTCTTTTTGTACATAATCGCTTAATTTAGGTATGAAACAAAAATGTATAATTACCGGCAGCCTTTTTATTTTTTAAAATATATTTCTAATTTTTCTAAAAAATCCTGAGGAGCTTTTTGAGGCTTACGGGTTTTAGCATCAATAAAAACCAATGTTGTATAACCAATGTTCAATAATTCATTGTTTTGATTATAAACTTCATATTCAAACTCTATACGCACCGCCGGCATTTTCACCAATTTTGTTTTTATAGTAAGCAAATCATCATAAAAAGCCGGTTTTAAATATTTAATATTTAAATTTAACACGGGAAGCATAATTCCTTCATCCTCCAATCGCTTATAGCTTATACCAAAGTTCCTGATTAATTCTGTTCTACCAACCTCGTAGTATTGAGGGTAAATACCATAATAGGCATAGCCCATTTTATCAGTTTCGCCGTAACGAACTCTTATTTTACTTTCGTGAATAAACATGATTTTAATTTTCCATGCAAAATAATATAAAAAATGATGTTTTCACTTTAAATACAAATAAAATTTTTAAAAGATATAGATTTAAGGACAATTAAAAATATTTTCCTATTTTTATAGAATCATTTTATCAAAACTTGAAAGTTTCATTTTTAATGTTAATTTTGTTAAACCTTAAATCCGTAGCTATGTTCGCAGCAAAAAGCCAAAATGTGCGTCTGTATTGGTGTAGCGCAGTTTTGAGACACGCAGACATCCGCCAGCTGGCGGATGGTGAGTATCGAAAAACGAGCATTCCCAATAATGACATGCAGTTTGGCTTTGCAGTAGAAGATAGTTGCGGATTTAAGGTTAAATAAAAACAGTATCGGGAAATATTTTCCTCTATGATCAAAACAATTATAGATAAAAAATTCACCAATAGCCTATTACTAAAAACTCTTGCTATATTTATTTATCTGCAATCCGGCAGTTTAACAGCTCAGAAAAATGTAGATGAATATGTATATAAGCGTGCACTTATTTATAAAATTGCACTTAATTTTATCAAATGGCCTCCACACTCAAAAGTCCATAATAAAAAACTACCCTTTGTAATCTCAATTATTGGCGAAGACCCTTTTGAAGGTAAATTAAAAGAGCTTGAACACAACAAGAGTTTGAAAATAAATGACAAGCACATAATAGTCAGAAACATTCATTCTATTCAAGAAATTGAAGGAAGTGATATTCTTTTTATTTCATCTTCCGAAAAATATGATGTATCAAAAATTATTCAATATACGCGCGGAAAACCAATTTTAACTTTTGGTGATACAAAAGGTTTTGCCGAAAAAGGAGTAATGATTTTATTATTTAAACGTGGCGAATATATTCGTTTTATTATAAACAAAAAAGAAGCCGATACAAGCGGAATATATATAGGAACTCAGTTACTCGGACGTGCTGAAAAAGTAATACGGTAATAATATGAAACAAGCCCCGTAAACGGGACGGTTCTTCCGCAGTTGCGGAACAGGCTATGTGACAAATAAAAACAATTTAAAAAATCACATGAAATTTTTACTAAATTTATCCATACGTTCAAAAATTACGGTAATTATTGCTATTGTTAGCATTATAGCCATAATTATTGGTTTTTCTATTTTAACAATTAACAGTATATCTAACTTAAAAAAGAACTTAGTTGCACAAAATGCACTTACAGCACGCTTGTTATCTGAGTACATAATATTTCCTTTAATATTTGATGAAAATGAAGAGGCTGTTGAACAAATTAATAAGCTGGAAGTTATTGAATTTGTTGAAAAGGTAGAATTATACGATGCAAAAGGAGATTTTTTTGCATCCTATCATAATTTACCGGCAACCAATAAAAAATTTTTACAAAAAACATCTACACATTATTTTGAAAATGATAAACTTTATATCATTGAACCGGTAATGAGTAAAGGCGAATTTTTAGGAACTATATTATTTGTTATTTCTACCGAAAATTTACGCCAAAAAGTTAAAGAGTATATTTTTTTATTAATTGTTACCGGTATTGTAGTAGCAATTTTCGTAGTTTTATTGGCAAACTCTTTTCAAAAAATAATTTCTTTACCCATTTTAAAATTAGCAACGTCCATACAAAAAATTTCAGAAACAGGTGATTTCTCGATTAGAGTACAAAAATGGTATAGCGATGAAATAGGTTTTTTATACGATGGATTTAATAATATGCTGGAACAAATTGTAAAACGTGATATTGAAACACAAAGAGTTCAGGCAGCATTAGCAGAATCGCAAGAACAGTTTAGTACTTTTATGGAACTTTTACCGGCAGCTGCCTATATTAAAAATCAGGATTCTACTTTTCGGTTTGTAAACCGCTTCTTAGTAAAAAATTTTGATGCGCAAAACTGGTTAAATAAACAAATAGTGTCTTCCTATTTTGATGATGCTGAAATTGAGCGAAAAAGAGACTTAAAAGCTTTAAAAGAAAATGTACATTATGAATTGAGTACTTACGATAATAAATACCAATTGCGCCATTTTGAAGTTTGGAAGTTTCCTATTCATCGAAAAGATAAACCCACACTTATTGGTGGCATAGGTATTGATGTCACCATGCGCAAAGAGGCCGAACGCAAAGTACAATATTATATCCATCAATTGGAAAAAAATAATCAAGAACTCGAAGAATTTAATTATGTAGCCAGCCACGATTTGCGTGAACCACTGCGCACTATTACCAGCTACTGCGATTTATTAAGTGAAGACCTCGGAAAAGATATTAGCCCTGACGTTCAGGATGATATAAATTTTATAGTAGATGCTACCACCCGCATGAATACGCTTATTCAGGATTTATTGCAACTTTCACGAGCCGGAAGAGTTGAATTTAGAAAGGAACCTGTAGATTTAAATAGTTTAATCAGTACTATTGTTTCAGATTTGGAAGTTAAAATAAAAGAAACAAACGCAACAGTCATCTGGAAAAATTTACCTACGGTAAAAGGTGATGCTGTACAGCTACATCGTGTTTTTCAAAATTTAATAAGCAATGCTATAAAATTTCGTTCAGAAAAAGAGCCTGTTGTTAAAATCGAAGCTGAAAACATAGATAAGAAAATAATTATCAAAGTAATTGATAACGGTATCGGTATCAAACAAGAATATTTTGATCAGATTTTCTTTCCTTTCAAAAGATTGCATTCCAGAAATAAATACGAAGGAACCGGTATAGGGCTTGCCATTTGTAAAAAAATTATTGACCGGCACAAAGCAAGCATTACCGTAGAATCAGAAGTAGGAAAAGGGACAAGTTTTATAATTATATTTAAAGATGATTTAAGCAATAATGAATTGATAAAATAGAACACTTATATGATAATAATGGATAAAAAAAATAGTGATTTGGTAGTAGTATTACTCGTAGAAGATAACCCGGCAGATCAGCAATTAACCGTTCGAGCCTTCAAAAAAGGTCGTGTAAACATTAATTTGCAGATAGCAAACGATGGAGTTGAAGCAATGGAATATCTTAGAGGAGAAGGAATGTATGCAGATAGAAAAAGCTATCCCATACCTGATTTAGTTTTACTCGACATTAATATGCCTCGTATGGATGGAAAGCAGGTTTTAAAAGAAATCAAAACAGATGAGTTTTTAAAAATTATTCCGGTAATTATGCTCACTACCTCCGATCAAGAAAAAGACATTATCGACTCCTATAACTTAGGTGTAAATGCATATATAAGCAAACCGGTTAGAATTAATGACTTTATGGATGTCGTTCATAAATTGGAAGATTTTTGGTTTTCATTGAATAAGGTTCCGCCTAAAAATTTTTTAACATAGACCCATAATTTTTTGTTTATTTACCATAAAAATTAATAGATAATATTTAACTTTATATACAATTAAGATATTAAATGACAAACTCTAATTCATTAAACATATTAATCATAGATGATAATCCTGCAGATTTGAATATTTTAAACCGTTATCTAAATAAAATTCCGGATTTAAATATTCAGCTAATCATGGTTGATAACAGTGAAGAAGGATTCAGACAGTGTAATAATACAAACTTTGATGTGATTTTTGTTGATTATCTGTTGGGAAATGAAAATGGTATTGAACTCATCAAAAAATTTAAAGAATTAGGTTGTAAAGCTGAATTTATCTTGCTCACAGGATACGGTAGCGAATCGGTAGTAGCCGAAGCATTACGGGTTGGAGCTAGCGACTATCTGAAGAAAAGTACCATGTCGGAACATATACTTGAAAAAACTTTAAAACACATTATACAAAAAATATATTCAGAACAAAAAATTAAGAAAACCGAATCGAAACTGAACTACATACTCGAACGAACTTATACCGGACTTGCTATTTTAGACGAACGTGGCAGAATTGAAGAAGCCAACGAGTCTTATTTGGCAATGATTGGCTTTTCATCATTAGATAATATTCTAGGGCGTTCCATATTGGAATGGACTGCTCAATCCTGCAAATCCGATATTATTGAAGTAATCGAAAAATGTAAAAAAGAAGAAAATATTGTTGATTTTGAAGCAATTTTTGACCGTCCCGATGGTAACCGTACCTATGTTTCTATGAATGGCTTTATGGAAATTGAAGACGGTAAACCGCGTATTTTGTTAGTATGTAAAGATATTACCGAACGTAAAAAATACGAACAACAATTAAAACAAGCAAAAGTTAAAGCCGAAGAATCCGACCATTTAAAATCTGCTTTTCTGGCAAATATGAGCCACGAAATACGTACACCCATGAATGCCATTATCGGTTTTGCCGATTTATTGTCGCAACACGGAATTACCGATAGCGAAAAAGAGGAGTATGTAAAAATTATTAAAGAAAGTAGTGCTAATTTGTTAGAATTAATCGATGATATAATTGATTTATCAAAAATAGAAGTTGAAAAAGTAAAAATTGAAAAAACCGATTTTGAAATAAAACAAATAATGCTTGATTTATTTCAAAAATTTAATAAACAAAAACCGGATTGCATAGAACTTATTTACGATAATAATAATAAAGATGAACAAATCCATATAAATACCGACCCCTATCGTTTTAAGCAAATAATGAATAACTTGCTTGATAATGCTTTAAAATTTACCGAATCAGGCTTTATCAATTTTGGTTTTGAGCTAAAAGAAAGATTTATTCAATTTTATGTAAAAGATACCGGTATAGGTATTCCAAAAGATAAACAAGAAATTATTTTTGAACGTTTCCGCAAAATTGAGGACAATAGTAATAAATTTTATCGTGGTACAGGTTTAGGATTAACCATATCAAAAAAATTATGTCAGCTTTTAGGGGGCGATATGTGGCTTGAATCGGAAAAAGAAAAAGGGGCTACTTTTTATTTTTCCTTACCTCTTTCCGTTAAAAAAATTCATATACATGATAAATCGGACAATGTAGAAAATATTGAGGTAGAAAAATTAGACTGGAAAAAGTATAAACTTTTAATTGTTGAAGATGAAGATTTGAATTATCTTTTTTTAAAAAAATTGCTTGAAACTACTCAAATTGAAATATTTTGGGCAAAAACCGGCTATCAGGCAATTGATTTTGTCAAAGAAAATAAAAAATTGGATATTATCCTAATGGATATTAAATTACCCGAATTGGATGGTTTAAAAGCTACCGAAGAAATTAAAAAAATTCGTCCGCAAATACCGGTCATTGCGCAAACAGCCTATGCTATGAAAGGCGACCGTGAAAAGATACTTAAAGCCGGCTGTGATGATTATGTGGCAAAACCCATAAAAGTGCAAGAATTAATTTATAAAATCAGACAGTTTATTGATTAGGCAATTAGTATATTGGTATATTAGCATAACTTGTCCGACTTTTGGCGGATTGGTATATTAAATAATTAGTCATTAGTTTATTATCAGCCACCAGTTACCAGCCACCAGTTACCAGCTACCAGTTACCAGTTACCAGCTACCAGTTACCAGCTACCAGTTACCAGCTACCAGTTACCAGCTACCAGTTACCAGTTACTAGCAACCTCTACTATTTATCCAACAAGTTTTCCAGTCATTCCACTATCCAATTACTTACAATTTTTAAAATCGTTTTTTACTTCATTCTTTTATTCCTATTTTTGAAAAGAATATTTTATATACAATATGGCAAAAGCTAAAAAATTTGGTGCTTTTTCGGGAGTTTTTACCCCTTCAATACTTACTATATTAGGTGTAATCATGTATTTACGCTTAGGCTGGGTTATTGGTCAAGGCGGTTTAATACTCACATTTATTATTATTGCCGTTGCACATATCATTTCGGTTTCCACCGGATTAAGTATTTCGTCTATTGCTACCGATAAAAAAATCAAAACCGGCGGTATTTATTATATTCTTTCACGTAGTTTGGGTATGGCAATGGGCGGCTCCATTGGTATTGCCCTTTTTATCGGTACTGCATTGAGCATTTCGTTATACATTGTAGGTTTTACCGAAAACTTTCTTTCCATACCTGCAATAAGCAATTTTTTAGGAATGCAAGGCAGTATAAATGAAATACGAATAGTAGGTACCGTTGTAATTATCAGCTTAGTAGTACTTGCATTTATCAGTACGGCTGTGGTTATTAAAACCCAATATTTTATTCTTGCTGCCATATTTTTATCCTTAATATCCATAGTCTTTGGTTTCTTTGGAAATTCAAATCCCGAAACAAACGAAATATTATGGAGTCCCGCATCTGAGCATTTACCTTTTGAATACCTTTTTGCCGTATTTTTCCCTGCCGTTACCGGATTTACTGCAGGAGTTGCCATGTCGGGCGATTTAAAAAACCCGAATAAAGATATACCGCGCGGTACTTTGGCGGCAATTATAGTAGGTTTTGCGGTATATGTTCTGTTGGCTATTGGTATAGCTGTTTTTGTTCAACGCGATGTATTATTAAACGACAGTAATTTTCTAATGCATATAGCTTGGTTTTCGCCCTTTGTGGTAGCGGGAATATGGGGAGCTACGCTATCTTCTGCCCTTGGCGGAATACTTGGCGGACCACGTATTTTACAAGCAATAGCACAAGATAAAATACTTCCTTCATTTTTGGGTAAAGGCTATGGCGTAAACAACGAGCCGCGCAATGCCTTGCTTTTTATTTTTGCCATTGCCGAATTGGGTATTTTGGTGGGCGATTTGAATATGATTGCCGGAGTAGTTTCTATGTTTTACTTGGCTTCCTATGGATTTATTAATTTGGCATTTGCTCTGGAAAGTTTTGCAGGAGCTGATTTTCGTCCTACATTTCGTATTTCAAAATGGGTAGGAGTCATTGGTTTTGTTGCCAGTTTTGCAGTGATGTTTAAGCTGGATGCTGCGGCGATGAGTTTTGCTTTTTTAATAATGATTGGTATTTATGCTTTGCTTAAACGCAAAGAGATGCGTTCTGATTTTGGCGATGTATGGACCAGTGTATGGAACTCAGTAGCACGTTCGGCATTATACAAAATGGATAAAAACAAAATTGAAGACCGAAACTGGCAACCCAACATCATTTTGTTTAGCGGAAGCTCATCAAAAAGGCAATATCTGGTTGATTTCGGAAAAAGTTTAGTGGGAAAATTCGGGGTATTATCCAATTTTGATTTAATTGAAAACCCGAGTGCCGAATATTTATTTCCAAAACATAAACAATCAATTAGCAACAACGGGCACAAAGAAGTAGGTATTTTTTATCGTCGCCAAACTTGTAAAGATATTTATCAAGGTATTGAAACTATTGCGGCTACTTATGGTTTTTCAGGTATGGAACCCAATACGGTTTTAATGGGTTGGGCAAAACAAAGCAGCGAACCTGAAAAGTTTGTACATCTGATAAAAAGTCTTAATCAATTAGATTTGAATGTTTTGTTAATGGATTACGATAAAAATCGCGGTTTTGGTACAAAATCAAGCATTGATATATGGTGGCGCGGAGAAGGACAAAATAACAACTTGGCACTTTTTTTAGCAAAATTCCTTATGTCATCGCCCGAATGGGAAAATGCGAAACTTCGCTTAATCAGTATCAGCCAATTTGAGCAACAAGGCGAAATGCTTTATAAAAAAGCACGCTACGTACTTGATGCTTTACGTATTGACGCAAACGTTCATGTAATTAATAATCAATACAATAAACAAAGTGTATATGATATAATAAAAGAAGAATCTTTAAATACCGATTTGGTTTTTATGGGCTTACCGGATATTCATCCCGGAAAAGAAGAAAACTTTGTACGCCAAACGAATCGTTTGCTCGGATTAATTGGCACCGTAGTTTTAGTAAAGGCTTCTACCCTATTCCGAAAAATGATTTTTATACCCGATGATTTAGTAAAAATACCGAAACTGAAACCGGAAACAAGTGTATTGAAAGAAAAAAGCAGTTTTGAGCAAATTGCAGCAAAATATAAGCTCAAACCTGAAATAGAAACTGAATTGAAGCAATTGTTTTTTGAGCTTAAAAATCTTGCCTCATTTATATCGGTAAATTATGTAAAAGCAGTTACCGGAAATTTTGCCGAAATTTTATCGGAACACATAAAAACCATTAATAATCTATCAAATATTGAAAATAGAACTTATACACCTGAAGAAATAATTGATAAACTCTTAAAAATTGAACAAAATACGGCACATATTATTGACGAACTTTATAAAATAAGCACCGGCGGTAAAGAAATTCAGGAACGTGCCATTGTGCAATACCAAACCGGTATCAGTAAGTTAATTTCCGGAAAAAAAACAAAAATAGTTTTGTATTTCCGGCGCGATGAAATTGACGATTTACCCGAAAATAAAAATAGTTTAAAGCGGATTAAGCATAAACTGGCATGGAAAAGTAAGTTTACTGGTAGCGCAAAAATGGTAATTAATTATAAAAAAATACTTGAAAATCAATTGGCTTTTCATTCGAATATAGAATTTTACACTTATTTGGCTTCTTTATTTTCACTATTTTTTGATGTTCTTACCGATATTAAAGAACTATTTCGAAAAACACAATTTTTACTTCCTGCAATTAATGAACTAAGGGTAAAGCAGCCTGAAATTAATCTACCGGAAAATAAACGAAAAGAATTTGTTAACGGAATTAAAGAAATAAATCATCAAAAAGATATTGTTTATAACTATCCGGACAATCATTTGAATTTACTTTATGCAAAAATAATCGACGATTTAGCCGCTTTGTTTGAAAAGCCGGATGTTAACTTACTGGGTAATTTAAATGCAAAACAGAGGCAAGTTATCGAAACGGTAAACGAAAGACTTTATTTATTAAGCGATTTTTGGAATAGCGGCTTTCATTATTTTTTAAATGAATTAAAGTTAGACAACATTTTATCTACAATTAGTTTAAAATTATTTGAACAAATTGCCCGTTTACGCGAAGAACTTTTACAAGTACTTGATTTGAGTTTTAATGAGCAAATTCAAACCCTATCTGAAAATCACCGGCTTGTAGAAGAAAGTTTGAATAGCAAACGAAAGAAAAAACCGGATTTAAAACCCTTAAAAACATCTGACAATGAGAGTATTTCGCTGCTACTCAACGAAATAAAAGAACAAACAATTATTGACATTAAAAAATTATATCAAAATGTGCCGGAAATTGGAACAATTACTGATAATTTTTCAATGTCCGGATTATTTTCAAACGAACATTCTATCCGAAAACAAAAAATTCCGGCTAAACATCTTATCGAGGAAATTATAACCAATGAACTAATTGCCGAAATTTATCGACTGTTTGATTTAATGGAGAATAAAACCATTGAATTTAACAATAAAATAAAAAATTACAACAGACTGATACAATTAAGTTTAGATAAAGACAATAAGGAAATATTAGCCGGCGATTTTGAAGGTGGAGCTAATTTTTTGGGAAATAAGCATCAAACAATACAAATGCTTAAACTTGCTTTAAACGATTTATCAAATTCACTTAAAACAAGTTTAGATAATGCATATATTAATGTAGAACATAAATTTCAATTGTTCAGTTTTAAAAAAGAAGCACAAAGCTTAAACCAAAACATAAATACAGGCAAAAAGCTCAAATTCGCACTTATCCGAAAATATTTCGACAAATCGAAATCCATAATAGATAGACAAATTGAGCGATTTTGGCACGAACAAAGTAAAATATTTTTGTTACGTAACTTCTTAAAAAGCAGGGATAATAAAACATTTTTTAATGCCGGAGCAATTGCACATTACGTAAACAATTTATCTTTAAACAATAAAATACGCGAAGATTTACCTTTTTACTATCGTTATTTATTTTTAAACAGGGAATTTTTTAATAAAGAGTTTTGGTTTAATCGTGCTGATGAGCTTCTAAAAGCAAAAAAATACATAGAAAGCTATCATAATGGTATCCACGGAGCTTTAATCATTACCGGAACAGCTTATTCAGGAAAATCTTTTTTTATTCAAAAATTCATCGAAAACTTTGCCGGCAACTTAAAAGTTTATAAAATTTCAGCACAACGCGAAAAAACCATCAACAAAAAAACGCTGAATAACTTTTTGCAAAAAACAACGGGAATTACCGGCGACAGTAATAAAATTTTAAATAAAATTCCTGAAGGAAGCATTATCATAGTGGAAAATCTAGAATTATGGTGGCAAAAATCGCCAACAGGCATGCTAATTATCAATCGCTTAATTGATATAATTAAAGAGTTTGGTAATAAACATTTATTTATTTTATCAATAGACATTGATAGTTACCGGATAATAGCCAAAACAAGCAAAATAGCAACAGTTACAGCAGAAATTATTAATATGCAGCCCTTTACAGCAAAGCAATTGCAAGAAGCCATATTGTATCGTCATAATTCATCGGGATTGAAATTTATACTGGCAAACAGCTCAAAACATCAAGATGAACTCAAAGCAAAAGAATTGGCACATATTTTTCATCAATATTTATTATTAAGTAAAGGAAATATAGGCTTAGCATTGAATTATTGGGTAGCAAACATTGTTGACTATACCGGTAATTATTTAAAAATAAAAACTCCCGAACTTATTGACAATAGTGTTTTAAGCGGCTTAAACGCTGATAGTTTATTAATTTTAAGCCAGTTTTTATTTCATAAATATTTAACAATAAGCAACTTGTCGGACATTTTACAAATAAAGCAAACAAATTTCATGGATGATTTTAATTTTTTACTACGCACAGGAGTTTTACAAAAAAAAGCAGCAAATCTTTATTTTATTAATCCGGCAGTATATATACCCATTAGGGAATTACTTATTGAAAAAAGGTATCTGATGGAATGAATAAAGTGGGAGGACAAGTTTTAACAATCCGCCGGTAGCCGGACAAGTTTTAACCATTTAACAATAAATTCAACAATGCAACAATTAACACACAATATTTTATTTCTTATACTCACAGTAACAGTAGTATTTTTTATTTTTAGGCTACTACAAAACCTTTTGCAAAGTCTGATAAGGAATAATAAGCTAAAAACTCGTCTTGTTAAGATATTACTTTTTATTGAGTTAACGGTTTGGTTTGTTTTTTTATATCATATAACAGAAGATTTAAAGCATGAAAAACCGGTTTTATCTTTAATTTCCGGTATTTTACTGATATTAATTACTGTTTGGGCATTTTTATTTGTATTAAAAGATTATTTTGCCGGTTTGTATTTCAAGATTTTTGAAAATTATAAAATAAATAGTCGTATCCGGTTTAATGATGATAATGGAATAATAACGGATTTTAAAAATCGCCATCTAATTTTACAAAGTGCAAAAGGCAATATAAAAATACCTTACAGCCGTTTATTTAAAGCACAAATAGTACAATTACCGGAAAAAAACGAAGAAGAATTTAACATCTTTTTAAGTGTAAAAAAATCGGATATTAACGAAGACTTTATTGAAAATTTACGCAATAAAATTCTTTTAATGCCATGGATAAATTTACAATACCCGCCCCAAATAAATATTTTAGAGAAAGAAAATGAAAATATCCAAATAAAACTCGTTTTATTAGATGCCAAATTTAGAAAAAACGCAGAAGAGTATCTATGTTAAGTAATTGATTTTTAACCAAATGACAACAAGACCTTACCAATAAGCCCCGACAATAAAGCCGGGGCATTAAGATTTATACCTATCTTTTCAATAAGCCCCTTGAAATAACAATCTTCTGTATTTCCGAAGTGCCTTCATAAATTTGCGTAAGTTTTGCATCACGCATTAATCGCTCAACATGGTATTCTTTAACGTAACCGTATCCACCGTGAATTTGAACTGCTTCGGTAGTAACTTTCATTGCGGTTTCCGCAGCTACCAGTTTTGCAATAGAACCGGCGTGCGTATAATCTTTACCTGCATCCTTCAACCAAGCTGCTTTGTACACCAATAAGCGAGCAGCTTCTATGGCAGCTTCCATATCCGAAAGTTTAAATGCAATGGCTTGATGATCAATAATTGCTTTACCAAAAGCTTTGCGTTCTTTTGCATAAGCCAAAGACAAATCTAATGCTCCTTGAGCAATTCCCAGAGCTTGCGCAGCAATCCCTATTCTACCACCATTTAAGCTACTCATAGCCAGTTTAAAACCAAAACCGTCCACTCCTATCCTATTTGCTTTAGGTACTTTCACATCAGTAAACATTAAAGATGTGGTGTCCGAACCGCGCATCCCCATTTTATCCTCTTTAGCACCTATTTCAAAACCTTTCATTCCTTTTTCAACAATCAGTGCATTAATACCTTTGTGTCGTTTTTCGGGATGCGTTTGTGCAAAAACAATATATACCGAAGCATTTTTACCGCTGGTAATCCAATTTTTGGTACCGTTTAATAAATAATAGTCACCTTTATCTTCGGCAATAGTGCGTTGCTGTGTAGCATCCGAACCTGCTTCGGGCTCAGAAAGTGCAAAGGCACCGATAATCTCACCTCGCGCCAGTGGTTTTAAATATTTTTCTTTTTGCTCTTCAGTACCGTAATGCTCTAAACCGTAACAAACCAATGAGTTATTTACCGACATAACTACAGATACCGATGAGTCGATTTTTGATATTTCTTCCATTGCCAAAACGTAGGAAACGGCATCCATACCGGCACCATCGTATTTAGTATCTACCATCATACCAAGGAAACCTAATTCGCCCAGCTTTTTTATTTGTTCGGCAGGAAATTCTGCTTTATTATCTCTGTCTATTACACCTTTTAACAATTCAGTACGTGCAAAATCTTTTGCAGCTTGCTTAATCATCAGCTGCTCATCTGTTAATTCAAAATTCATTTTATGTAGTTTTGGTTTTTTATTTAATGCAAATATACATGCTCATTCTTGATAATAAAACAATATATGAAAATATATTCATTTTTTCAGGCGAATTAAATACACCTATACAATCCTGATTATAAGGCAATTATATGAAAAGCTATGTTTTTTTTATGATTTTTCTAAAAAAAAACTTTGTCAATTTAAAAATCTGTTTACTTTTGTTTCAACAAAACAAATAAAAATGCACAAGAATTATTTTACATATTTTTGGTTTTATTTTTTCAGCAAATCCTGAAAAGTATAAATCTGTGCGTTTATAATTTTCAGGAGTTTCAAAATTGAAACTCTTTTTTTTTGGTTAAAACTTTTTAATATTAAAATGAATAATACAACTACTTATATCGGGCAAAATAAATTTAAAAGAATGAATTCATTCTTCTTTTACTTTTATTTTTGGTATTTATTCACCCGGGGATGAGTAGTTAAGCTATTATATGTATAAACGAAAAAAGCCTCGGGTTAATTAAACCTGAGGCTTTTTTCTTGTTAAAATTTATAAAATGAAAAAAATTTCAAAAATTAAAGTAGGTATTCAAGGCGGAGCAGCTTCGTTTCACGAAATAGCATCATTATTTCATATTGGAAATGATTGTGAAAACATTCCTTTTCAAACATTTGAACAGTTAGTCAATTCTGTTGAAACAGGCGAACTCCATGCAGGATTAATGGCTATTGAAAATACCGTTGCCGGAAGTTTATTACCGAACTACGCCTTATTGAAAGGAAAAAATGTGCAAATCATCGGTGAAATACTACTGCATATTGAGCAAAACTTGATGGCACTACCCGGACAAAGCATTGAAGATATTAAAGAAGTTTATTCCCACCCAATGGCATTGCAACAATCGGCAAAATTTTTCAAACAATTTCCACACATAAAACTTATTGAAGCCGATGATACGGCTAACAGCGCCATGCGTATTGCCAAAAATAAGGTGAAAAATATCGGTGCTATTGCAAGTATGCGTGCTGCCGAATTATTTGATTTGGAAGTATTGGCAAGAAGCATAGAAACCAATAAACGAAATTTTACACGCTTTTTAATTTTAAGCAATAATGATAAAATTATTGAACGTCATCAGGCAAAAGAAGGCTTAAACAAAGCATCAATCAGTTTCTCATTACCCCATGAACAAGGTAGTTTATCGCATATTTTGTCAATTTTCGCCTTTTATCATTTGAATTTAACCAAAATTCAATCTATTCCGGTGATTGGCAAAGAATGGGAATATCATTTTATTGTGGATTTAACATTCGAAAATCAAAAAATATTCAGGCAATCATTAGATGCCATTAAACCTTTAATTTCTGAATTACAGATTTACGGAATTTATCATAAAGCAACAAAGCATTATCATTCAAATGATTTAAAAATTGAAAAATTAGAAACAGTAAATTAGATAAAAAATGATTGAACCGGCACAACGACTTTCATCAGTAAAAGAATATTATTTCTCTAAGAAATTAAAAGAAATTAGTGATTTACGCAAAAGCGGAAAAAATATTCTGAATTTAGGCATCGGAAACCCTGATTTACCGCCTTCCGAACAAACTTTAAAGGCACTGCATATAAATAGTGCACAAGCAGATAATCACGGTTATCAATCTTATTCGGGAAACCCTGATTTACGCAAAGCATTTGTAAAATGGTATGCCAATCATTTTCGGGTAAACTTTGATCCCGATAAAGAAACATTGCCCTTAATCGGTTCAAAAGAGGGAATAATGCATATTTCCATGGCATTTGTTAATCCGGGCGATGGTGTTTTAATTCCCGACCCGGGATATCCCGCATATAAATCGGTTGCGGACTTGGTCGGAGCTAAAATTTACAATTATAACCTGAAAGAGGAAAACGGCTGGTTACCTGATTTTGATGAGCTTGAAAAATTAGATTTACAAAAAGTGAAATTAATGTGGATAAATTATCCCAACATGCCTACCGGAACAAAAGCAAACTATGAAACACTTGAAAAAATAGTAAATTTCGGTATCAAACATAAAATTTTAATTGTCAATGATAATCCGTATAGTTTTATATTGAATAATCAGCCGTTGAGTATATTCAACATTCCACAAGCCAAGCATATCGCACTGGAGCTAAACTCATTAAGTAAGTCGCATAACATGGCAGGTTGGCGCATCGGAGTTGTGGTAGGTAATGAAAAATACATCAGTAATATATTAAAAGTAAAAAGCAATGTAGATTCCGGTATGTTTTTACCCCTTCAACTTGCTGCCGTTGAAGCACTAAACAGTCCGCAATCGTGGTACGATAATTTGAATACAGAGTATTCAAAAAGGCGCAAACTTGCCGAAGAAATTATGAATGTTTTACAATGCAAGTTTGATGAAACGCAATCAGGCATGTTTTTGTGGGCTAAAATCCCGCTAGGATATGCAAATGCTTATGAATTTTCTGATTATTTATTGTATAAATATGATTTATTTATAACACCCGGCGGTATTTTCGGTAAAAACGGAGAAAAATTTATGCGTATTTCATTAGCAGGAAATTTTGAAAATTTAAAAATTGCATTGGAAAGGTTAAAAATTAATGAATGGGAAACCGTTAAATAATACAAATTATTTAATTATCTATTATTATGTCTCAAAAAGGAATAAACATCACAATTATCGGAGTAGGTTTAATCGGAGGTTCATTAGCTTTGGATTTGCGCTATAAATATCCGGTGAATAAAATATACGGTGCCGATAAAAATCCGGATCATCTAATTCGTGCAAAGCAATTAGGACTAATTGACGAAGCGGTAAGTCTGAAAAAAGCTATAGAATTGTCTGATTTACTAATACTTGCCGTGCCGGTAAATGTAAGCATTAAACTACTACCGGATATTTTAGATAGTATTGATAAACAAGTGGTTATGGATGTAGGCTCAACAAAAGCCAATTTAATAAAAAGCATAAAAAATCACCCAAATAAAGGTAGATTTGTGGCAACGCACCCAATGGCAGGTACAGAATTTTCAGGACCGGAAGCCGCTATTGTAAATCTTTACAAAAATAAAAATGTAATATTTTGCGATATTGAAAATTCGGATGATGATGCACACAAATTAGTAAAAGACATCTACGAAAGCATTGGCATGAAGCTATTATATATGGAATCAAATGCTCACGATATTCATGCCGCTTATGTATCGCATATTTCGCACATTAGTTCTTTTGCTTTATCACTTACGGTTTTAGATAAAGAAAAAGACCAAAAAAAGATTTTGAATATGGCAAGCGGTGGTTTTGAATCAACCGTTCGATTGGCAAAAAGTGCAGCAAGCATGTGGACACCTATTTTTATGCTGAACCAAGAAAACGTACTGGATGTAATGGACAATTATATTGAAAAATTAAAAGAATTTCGTGAAGCTATAAGTACAGGAAATGAGCAAAAAATTGTATCTTTAATCGAAGAATCGAATAAAATAAGAAAAGTACTGGATAAAAAAGACGAACCGGAGCTTATCAATTTAGATTAAACTTCAAATCGTCCTTTAGGACATTTGAACGTTTATAAGACTTCAAATCGTCTTTAAAGACATTTGAACGTTTTAAAGTTCTTTGTGCTAAACGTTTTGAAGTCCTTACGGACGTTCAAAAGTTTATTAAACTTCAAATCGTCTGATAAGACATTTGAACGTTTTGACTTAATAATGATAATTTGGATAATTAACTAATATACCAATTAACTGATATACTAATTTTAGAATTTTAACAATAAATAGATATGAATAATTTAAACGCAAAACTACTGCCATTAAGTAAATGGGGAATTGTATCAAACGAACGACCTTTGGTAATAGCCGGACCATGCAGTGCCGAAAGTGAATTACAAATTTTGGAAACTGCCAAACAATTAAGTGCCAATGGGGTAAAAATTTTACGTGCCGGCATTTGGAAACCACGCACACGACCCGGAAGTTTTGAAGGAGTCGGCTCATTGGGTCTGCCTTGGATGAAAAAAGCAAAAGAAGAAACCGGTATGCTGATTACTACCGAAGTAGCTTCTGAAAAACATGTGTATGAAGCACTTAAATTCGGGGTAGATATATTATGGATTGGTGCACGCTCATCGGCAAACCCTTTTGTTATGCAAGAAATTGCCGATGCCCTTAAAGGAATTGATATTCCGGTGATGATAAAAAACCCGGTAAATCCTGATTTGGATTTATGGGTAGGTGCCATTGAGCGTATTGCCGAAGCAGGAATAAGCCGTATAGCTGCCATTCATCGCGGTTTTTCAACTTACGGAAAATCGCATTACAGAAATATACCCCAGTGGCAAATTGCGATTGATTTAAAAACAAAACTACCCAACATACCTTTAATTAACGACCCCAGCCATATTTGCGGAAGACGCGATATTTTATTTGATGTATCGCAAAAAGCAATGGATTTAAACTTTGACGGCTTAATGATCGAATCGCACATAAACCCTGATGTAGCTTGGAGCGATGCAAAACAGCAAATTACTCCGGCACAATTAAATGATTTGCTTAATAAATTAGAGTTGCGCGATACAAAAAATCATTCATTAGCCGAACAAGAGCAATTGAGCAAATATCGCCAACAAATTGACCGCTATGATGAAATTTTGATGGATATTTTAAGCGACCGTATGGAAGTGGTAAAACAAATCGGGGCTTTTAAGAAAGAAAATAATATTACTATTTTACAAGAAACCCGCTGGAAAGAGATTATGGAAAAAAATCAAAAAATTGCCAACGAAAGAGGTTTCACCGACACCTTTGTTGATCGTTTATTCAAAGCAATACATCAAGAATCCATTAATATCCAAACAGCAATTATGAAAGATAAAAAAGAAGTAAACGAAGCGGTAAAAAAGTAGATTTCATCAATAGCCCCGACTTAAAAGTCGGGGGATAATAAAGTAACATATTAACAGGGCTTTAGCCCAAATGAATTTTTTATCAAACAAAAAACTTAACGAACTATTATTAAAATAATTCATCCTAAAAGGATTAAATATCAATAGCCCCGAGTTTTAACTCGGGGTATAAAATAGCCATAGTATAAAAGCGATGTACGGAATACACATAAAAAAAGAACGAAAAATTCATACATCGCTATAAAATTGTTGTTTATTAAAAATAATTAATCCTAAAATGATTAAATATCAATAGCCCCGAGTTTTAACTCGGGGAATAAAATAACCCTAGCATAAAAGCGATGTAAGAAATACGCATAAAAAAAACGAAAAATTCATACATCGCAATAAAATTGTTGTTTATTAAAAATAATTAATCCTAAAATGATTAAATATCAATAGCCCCGAGTTTTAACTCGGGGAATAAAATAACCCTAGCATAAAAGCGATGTAAGAAATACGCATAAAAAA
>Ga0256840_1001784_pt1 | contig 19669 bp, 16 predicted proteins | sample 355202metaG_FD_185969 | JGI IMG/M metagenome (GOLD analysis project Ga0256840, IMG submission 185969) | Hydrothermal vent microbial communities from Mid Atlantic Ridge, Atlantic Ocean - 355-202 | ecosystem: Environmental > Aquatic > Marine > Hydrothermal vents | place: Atlantic Ocean: Mid...
TTAAAAGGTCTAAACCCCAAAGATAGATTTCAGTTAATTCTATTTGATGACAGCGTTGAAGATTTAACACATGGATGGATCAATGCCAACCCTGAAAATGTAACACAATGGAGTAACAAATTAGCAAGCACAGCCCCTCGTGGTAGTACAAATCTTTATGCTGGTTTAAATCATGCCTTAAAAGCACTGGATGCAGATAGAACAGGAGCTATTATTCTCGTTACAGATGGTGAGGCAAATGTTGGTGTAACCGAAAAGAAGAAGTTTCTTAAGCTCATGGAAGGTCATGATGTACGCTTGTTTACCGCTGTAATGGGAAATGGAGCAAATCGTCCATTATTAAATGCAATGACAAAAATATCGAATGGATTTTCGGTTAGCGTCTCAAATAGCGATGATATTTCAGGTAAGATTATGGAATTTACCAGCAAAGTCAGTCATCAAGCTCTGCATGATATGGCACTTAAAATATCGGGTATCAAAGTTGCCGATATGACACCCAATAATATTCACAGCCTTTACCGAGGGGAACAATTAGTTGTCTTCGGGCACTACTGGGGTTCAGGTGATGCAAGTGTTAGCTTAAAAGGAAAAGTATCTGGTGAAAACAAAGCTTATCAATCAGTTTTTGCCTTCCCTGAAAATGATACTCGTTATCCAGAAATCGAACGACTTTGGGCCTATGCCAAAATCCAAGACCTTAAAGACCAAATTGATTATCTAGGCAGTGATGCAGACTTTAAGAATGCGATAATAGACTTAGCCGTAGAAAATAGCTTAGTCACTGATTACACCTCAATGATAGTAATGCGCAATGAACAGTTTACAGCACATGGCATTGAACGTAAAAATCAGCAACGTCGTCAACGTGAACAAAAAGCCAAGCAGGCAAGGGCGCAAGCACCAATAGTCAGCCATCGTGTCGATACACATAAACCCGCATTTAATAATAGACCCCGTGTTTCTTATAGTGGCGGAGGCGGTGGAGCATTTAACCCACTAATGTTATTACCTTTAGCTTTACTACTTATATTTAGAAAGAGAGGCTACAAATTTAAAGTAGCATCATAAATGGTAGAGACACAATGCATTGTGTCTAAGCTTTATGAATTGTGTCTCTATTCCCCCCACCCCCAAGTTATTCATTATAAAAATGCAAAAAAAGGGGGGGGATGGGTGTAGAGTGTAGACAATACACCTGTAGCTTAGATCAGCGTAGCGTAATCTAACAGAGCATTGGCTATATACCAGATTACGCTTCCACTAATTTAGCAAGCTAAAAATAATTAGGCTTAATCAGGTTCTCCTAAAAAATACTAACGAATAGCAAGGAGTGCAGCTTGATGCAGTTTAGGATTGGCACTAGCCAATATTTTATCCCCTGTTTTTAGTGTGATTGGTTTGCCTTCCCAATCAGATATTACACCACCTGCTCCCTCGATCACGGGGGCTACTGCCATAAAATCATAGGGTTTCAAATCTGCTTCAATAATTAGATCAGTAAACCCCGATGCGACAAGTCCGTAAGCCATGCAATCCGCACCAAAAATAGTAAATTTACATTGATTCGCCACCGCCTCATAACGGGGTAGGGTATCACTTGTAAACATTCTCGGCGTAGTAGTATAGGCTGTTGCATTAGCGAGTTTGGTATTATTAGGGTTGGTTTGCACAAGCTTTCCGTTGTAGCTGGTTTTTTGCCCCTTTATACCTATCCAGCGATCATCTAAAGCGGCATGATCAATAATGCCTAATTGCGGCTTGCCTTGATAACATAAAGCAATCAAAGTACCAAAGGTGGGCTTTCCTGTTGAGAAGCTAGCTGTGCCATCAATAGGGTCTACTACCCATGTCCAATCCTTATCAATATCACTTTGTCCTGTCTCTTCGCCATAAAAACCATGCTCTGGAAAAGCAGTTTCGATAATATTTCGGATTAAATATTCCGTTTCTTTATCAGCAATGGTCACGGGTGAATCATCAAGTTTTTGAATAATATCTAATGGCTGTCGAAAATATTTTAAGGTAATTTCTCTAGCCGCATCAGCTGCTTGAATCGCAACCTCGATATGTTTATCTGTTACTTTGCCAGTCATTTGAATTCCATAAAAAGTATAAAAAAAGGGGGGGATGGGTATTATAAAACCTCACTGATTTAGGTTAAACATCAAAAGACAAAGAATACCGTCCCAAGCCCATAACACAACCCTTACCAAGGTTCAAATATTGCCCCAAATAAAGAAGCTCCCAAAAATCGCCTAAATCATCCGCATTCAAACGAACATCACCAACAAACCCACCCATTTTCAAAGAACTTTGTTGACGTGAAGAATAGCGTGTCCAATCCTTCCAGATTAAATTTGAATCTAAAAAATCAACCGCCTGTGATGCTTTAACCAGCCGAGCAAAATCAAGCGATAACTCCTCATCATTATGAAAATAACTCAGGCTAGACAAACGCCGTAATAAATTTGCAATCAAAAAACTAAACTTAAGCTCCCTAGCACCAATATAATGATTCTTCACCCGCAAACGGCAAGGCGTTAAAAACTTTAAGCGAATTTCCCCCTTAGGCAATACAGGTATTACAGGTGACTCAGCCGCAAAAGCGCGCAACTTACCCTGCGCCTCATAAATCTTCTCCCAATTATCCGAACCTCGGTATTGCAACACCTCCTGCAAACCAAAACGACCACGTTGTGAACCGATTCCACGCATACCCGCCTGCTGAAAAGTATGAATCACATAAGGCAAATGCTGATTAGCCTTAGCCACCAGCGTCAAATCAAAATGCAAAAGCTCCCCCTTAGACACATGCCGCTGCTGAAACGCATCAGGCTGAATCACATAAGGATGTGGAGCCGCAGGATACTTTTTCATCATATCGGCATCAATAGCAGGAGGCGTTTCAAACAAATAAGTATAAACACAACTACGCCACAACAAACACTCCCGACAATTTCTTTCACGCGTCACACAAACCGTCTGTTTAAGCTGATGCCCAAACAAGCCGCGCCAGCTAGAACCACTGTATGGTGGCAATAAAATATCATTATCAGCTTCAACGCAAAAACGATAACGAGCCAAAGGAAGATTAATCGACATTAAACAGGCCTCGAAACAGTAATAATATTTGAGCTACGGACATCAGGCTTTTTAAGAGCCTGATTATAATCAGTGCTCACATATAAAGTAGTCACCTGAGCCTCCTCTGCCGCCATAAAAGCCCCCATACTCATAGGAACTTTACCACCAGTAATATCAACACCAAGTTGTAAAAGATTATTAGAACGCATCGTACTAATCAATTGTTGCGTATTATTCATTGTTTCAACAGGATTATCAGCATTAAAAACCTCACAAATAGGCAAAACTTGAACTCCAGATTTTTCAGCCTCATCTTTTATTATTTTTGCATTCGCCAAAGAAGCTGAAGATGCAATCAAACCAATAGCCTTAGGCTGATTATTTCTAATCATCCACAAAGGCACCTCACAATGACTAATCGTAAAAATCAAACCATCCAGAGAACTATCCAAAGACAACTCCCCCACATTCGGAAAACGATTACGAATAAACCAACGTCGCAAGCTATCACGTTTAAAAAAAGCAATCAAAATTGCCAATAGATTGACTAGTCCTGTAATAAGACCAACAAGAATCCCCCACTGATCCAAAGACAACCAGACATCAGAACCCCATTGAAAAAGATTATTTTGCATGACAAGCAGTATAAATAATTATAATTCAGAGTAAAGACTAACAAGCTTGATAATAAAAAATACAAAAAAAGGGGGGGATGGTGTATAGATAGAATTATATACCAATATTATGTTTTACCTGAATCCGTAGTGACTTCATGGATTCAGGTTTTATTTAACGGGGAATAAATTCCCCTAACAGTATTCCCAAATAAATTTGGGAACAAGAGGAGCTAGTTATTTTGGCTAAGGCATGACGCTCGTATGAAACATCGTGGAATACGAGAGAATTCCACACAAGCCATATATCAAAAATCATGCCATAAGCAAATATAACAATCTTGTAGGTTGGGCTGAGGTACGAAGCCCAACGGAATGGACTCGGATATTTGTTAGGCTTCCTATTGTTATAAAAATCATAAAAAAAGATGGGTGGGTAATATATTGTGCCGAGCACAGTAGAGACGCAATGCATTGCGTCTTAATCCCTTTTTCATCAGGTCCGAGTTTCTACCGGGATTGATCCAAGAACTCCACTGGATGAACACCCGTCTTAATCCCTTTTTCATCAGGTCCGAGTTTCTACATTAGACAAACGCTTGAGTCTATAAAGAAGGCAAACGTCTTAATCCCTTTTTCATCAGGTCCGAGTTTCTACTTGAGAAAGGCTACATACTGGCAGGGTTGCCTTGTCTTAATCCCTTTTTCATCAGGTCCGAGTTTCTACTAGAACATTTAGAAAAATATGTCGATGAACATACGTCTTAATCCCTTTTTCATCAGGTCCGAGTTTCTACAACAGGGTAAATCCACTCAGACCGCAAATTTGAGTCTTAATCCCTTTTTCATCAGGTCCGAGTTTCTACATTAGAAATAAGAATGTGTTTAACAGAATTAAATTGGTCTTAATCCCTTTTTCATCAGGTCCGAGTTTCTACTCTATTATTGAGCTTTATGAAGAAACGGAAAACGTCTTAATCCCTTTTTCATCAGGTCCGAGTTTCTACGTGCTATTAACGAAAAGTTTGAAATTACAGTAAAGTCTTAATCCCTTTTTCATCAGGTCCGAGTTTCTACGGTGAGGATGTTCATACAAATAATGAGAATGCTCGGTCTTAATCCCTTTTTCATCAGGTCCGAGTTTCTACGGAAAACAGGATTGACATTAGTACCACAATTCTCAATGTCTTAATCCCTTTTTCATCAGGTCCGAGTTTCTACGGGGTTCTTTGCGTTAACTGAGAGCAACGAGCTCGAGTCTTAATCCCTTTTTCATCAGGTCCGAGTTTCTACGTATACAGCCTGTACTAATGCAACAATTCTATACGTCTTAATCCCTTTTTCATCAGGTCCGAGTTTCTACGCGCTTGCCTCGCAAAGATATTTATTCTTTAGCTGTCTTAATCCCTTTTTCATCAGGTCCGAGTTTCTACGAAGTTTGAAACGCATATTATGATTGAAGTATCAGCGTCTTAATCCCTTTTTCATCAGGTCCGAGTTTCTACGAGAAACGAAGAAATGTATTTCACGGATAGAGATAGTCTTAATCCCTTTTTCATCAGGTCCGAGTTTCTACGGATTTTAGAATCACTATTCAGTGATCAATCTTTAAGTCTTAATCCCTTTTTCATCAGGTCCGAGTTTCTACCGTTGACATATAAAAACAAGTGACATATAATATGGTCTTAATCCCTTTTTCATCAGGTCCGAGTTTCTACCGCAGGCTTTAAATGGGGCTTTGTTTTCAATAGCTTACAAGACCCCTTCGGCGTTTTTTTTGATGTTAAAAAGTAAGCACAATTTTAGCATAAATTTCACTTTAAAAATCAAACAAAAAGCAAACAAAACCTTTGGTAATAACTTTTTTACTCTAGCATAGCTTGTATTATTTCTCTATGGCTAATTTATTCTTCATCACTAAAAAAATTTGCATTTGGCCAAATAGTTTTTCCTAGCTGGGTATATTCTATATTTTTAGGTAGTGGGTAAATGCGTATATCGTCTTCGACTTCATTTATGCGTGTGCCGAGTGCATTTATCAGTGTACTACGCTGTGCTTTGGTGAGTTTGGCATAAAAAACAGAGTATTGAACGGGTATTGCTTGTTTTTTTAAAAATCGGTGTATTTTTAATAGTCGTTTGGGTTCGCCAATGTCATAGCAGATTAGGTGTGCTTGTGCTTTATTTTTCATTGCAGGTCTCTCCAGAGTTGTAAAATAGTGTGTCGCAGATATCTTTCTATACTTGTTTGTTGTTGGTGATAGTAGTAAATAAGGTGTTTGCGCTGATTGGATTTAGGTAGTTGACCGCTACCTGCGAGTTTCCAATATCGCCATTGTATGATGATTGCTAATTCAGCAATGAGTTGTTGTAAATGGGGTTCAATTTGTAGTTGTTGTTGACTTAATCCATAGTTATTAAGCAATATGTAGATTTGCTGAATGATTAAGGGCTTTAATTGCTCTATGCTATTTTGCCATTGATAATAGTGGTATTTGAGGCAGATTATTTGTTCAACTTGTTGCTGTATTTGTGTTTGATTAAGTGCTTTCTTTAAGTGAAATTTATGTTTAAGTCTGCTTTGTTGCTGTTGTTGTTTTATCTCAAACCAATATTTTAGTTTTTCTACATCTTGTTGTAACAATTCGGGTAATTGGGTTTTTAGGTGTGTGTTTTGTGGTTCTCGCCCACTACAATAGCCTAAATACCCCTGTCGATCACTAAAGCTTATGCTGATATTGGCATTGAGGCACTGGTTAAGTGCTTCACCTTGCCAATTTATTTTGCCATAGCTGTTAATGTGGCTAATTTTATGCAGTGGTATCCAGCTTGCTGCATGCTGTTGATGGATGATTTTTAGTGCGCCTAAATCCCATTCCACTTGTTTGACTCGCTGCTCATCGAGGTAAAGTGCTTTCATTTTTGTTTGTCATCATTGTTTGTCATAGCGTTTTATCATATTCATGATTTGCCAACGCATGGCACGTTGTATGGGTTTTATTTGCTTTTCAAAAGCAGCATAAAAGCGTTGTCTGCCTGCTTTGTTTAGTAGGCAAGCTGAATTGTTTTGCGAATTTTGTTTGCTAAAGTGTTCTGCTTTTAGATAGTTATTATGAAAAAGTTGCCACACCCAAGCTTCTAATGTTGGTCGCCAAACTTCTATTGCATCAGATGCGAGAGAATCACGACTGTATTTAGCTTCATGCAAGAAGCCCAGCATAGGGTCAAGCCCACTGGCGTATAGCTGTTGTATGGCGCGATGATGCGTTAATGTAAATGCAAGTGATAAACACGCATTAACAGGGTCTTTTGGGGGTCTTCGGTTGCGCCCTTTAAAGTTGAGTGAGTCTGCAAAAAGATGCTGATAGCAGGCAAATACGGCTTTAGCTGCATTGCCTTCTATGCCCCTTAAAGTGTCTAGCTCAGGATTATTTGTTGTAATATTTTTATAGGCTCGGTTGAGTTGCTGCAAGACTTTAAAGCTTGCGTATCGCAGATCAGGACGTTGCTGTTGAATTTTATGATAAAAACGTATGTGTTTGAGGATTTTTGCTTGTACGATTTGAGCTGCGATTTGTTGTCTTAATCGGGGAGTCTGTTGTATCTGATATTGTTGTATACGTCGCTGAATATTTTTGCTTTGTCCACTGGCAAATAATAGTTGTTGTCGGCTATTGCGTGGGTTGATAATGGAAATATCAATATTTTTTTCTGCCAGTCGCAGGAGTACATTGCTCTGCATTTGCACATTGCTACTTATCACAATATGATCTAGCAAATTTAATGGCAGGGTACGCTGACGTTCACCATTGATGTATTGTACTAGCACGCCTGTTTCACTTTTTAGTTCGGTATTTTTGCGATCAATATAGAGTGTGGTCATTTTTTATCCTGTTCTTATCCTAAGTAAAACCAATCATGATCGGTGGTAATAATGCCTTGACCTAATACATGAGTTTCTTGTCTTGGGTCTAGTCGCAAAATAAGCACTCCATCATCTGTGGGATGAATGAGTGCTTCAAAATCTTCTTGTATGGCTGTTTTTTCATGGCTATTTAAATGGCATTCATGCACCGACTTTTGCCCGCCTGTTGCATATTGACGGGTGAGTTTAAGTGCTTGTTTGAGGCGTTTATCATCGGCTATGTCATAACAAACCAGATAAAGATGGCGTTTACTCATATTGCTTTCCTATTCTATCTTGTTCTATCTTGTTCACCCCTGAATTCTCGTTGCCAAATTTATTTGGCAATGCAGTCAGGGGAATTTATTCCCCGTGCAAATCTTTGTGGGCTCGCTATACAATGCTACCCATCCCCCCCTTTTTTTTAACTTTTCCTTAAGGAAAACCTGATTAAGTCGATTAGAATTTAGCGCAGAAAAATCTGTCGCTATTTTTCATGAAGTGAGTCGTAATAGTTATTCTATTGCGCCGATCTTCATGGAAAATATCGGCAGATTTTGCAAGCTAAAAATAATTGGACTTGATCAGGGTTTTCTTAAAAAGCCTCTTCCTCTCGTCTCTCTCCATATCGATACCTTTGTTGAGAGAAAGAGACATTTTTAAATTTTATGCTGTTTTTACTGCAATAACAGAGTTGACAAGCTTGTTAATCTGGCAAGCTTATTTTTATTGGCTCATAATGCTGCTTATGAAATCAAATGCTACTAGCTATCCAGAACCAACAACTGCAACTTTTAATAAACGTATCTTATTGGCAGTTACGGGTTTGTCACCACAGATTGTGACAGAAACTTTATATGCGCTTTGTGTCGCACGAGAACCTGCCTTTATTCCCACTGAAGTACATTTGCTCACAACCGTAGAAGGTGCAGAACGGGCTAGATTGGATTTATTATCGGGCAAGGCATGGTTTAAAAAGCTGTGTGATGATTATCAGTTGCCAGAGATTCACTTTAATAAAGATTGTATTCATATTTTGCAAGATGCGCTTGGTAATCGCTTGGATGATATTCGCAGTGTGGCAGATAATGAACAGGCAGCAAATGTTATTACTAACAAGGTGCGTCAATTTACTTTGGATGATGAGTGTGCCTTGCATGTGTCTATTGCAGGTGGGCGCAAAACGATGGGCTTTTATGTGGGTTATGCACTGTCATTGTATGGGCGCACACAAGATCGCTTGTCGCATGTTTTGGTATCATCACCTTATGAGGCACACCCTGAATTTTATTATCCTACGCCTTATAGCCATGTGATTCATAGCCGTGATAATCACCCTCGCCCAATGGATACGGCTGAAGCTCAGGTTACTTTGGCAGAAATCCCCTTTGTGCGTTTGCGTCATGGCTTGCCACAATCTTTATTGGCGGGAGAAACTGATTTTCAGACTGCCGTTAAGGCTGTGCAAATGCAATTAGCACCAGCACATATTAATTATCATGCAAATCAACACAGCCTAGTTTGTGGAGGAACTAAAATCAGCTTGCCAGCGGCCATATTGGCTTTTTATGTTTGGTTTATGGTTCGCAAGCTTAAAGATTTGCCCCCAATCCGTTGGGCTAATGCCGATGCACAGGAATATTTGCATTATTATCAGCTGATTTCTGGCAAAAATAATGGTGATTATTTGCGCGCAAAAGCAACTTTGAAAGATGGCTTTAGTAAAGAATATTTTGAACAACGAAAATCACGTTTGCATAGTTATTTAAAAAAATCCTTAGGTGATAATGTAACCCCTTATTTGCTAAAAGCACGTGGCAAACGCCCTAATACCTGTTTTGAGCTGGGTTTAGAAAAAAGTAGTATAGAGTGGAAAACTTTAAAAAAGAGGTAAGTGTATCTACACGGGGAATAAATTCCCCTAACTGCATTGCCAAATAAATTTGGCAACGAGTGGAAAATAAAATAATCACTCATTCACTCGTTCCCAAATTTATTTGGGAATGCCAATGGGGAATTTATTCCCCGTATTTCTTATTATTCCCATACCAATCTTTAAAAATAGAAATGCCAGAATCTAATCCAAGATATGCTCTTGCACTCGAATAAAGCCAGTGTTCAGGTAAGGCAATATAGCCACGCTTTACAGGATTATAATGAATATAATCCACTTTTTGCCTGAGCACTTGCATGGTTTCAATTAATTGTGGATGACTGCCTTCTTGCCAAAACTGATAGCGTGATTGTCTTTTGTAGGAGTTTTTACGGTATGCCAATTGTTTTAGTAAAAAATCTACGCGATTCTGTATTAAATAATCCAAAATATAACGTGCAGTTCTACCTTTGAAATATTTCAAGTCTCTACTAAGGTTATCAGACTGAGCAATAAAATGTAGATGGTTTTCTAAAATAACAAAGGCATATAATCTAAAGGAAGACTCTTGCTGTAGTTGTTGCCATGCTGAATAAATAATTTGGGTTGTTGCGGGTCGGGTAAAGACAGGAAGCCAATGATTAACCGTTAGCGTCAAAAAATGAGGTGATGTCTCTGTTGTAATTTTATAGCGAGATCTGCCCATTGCGAAAAGTCCATCAAATAAAAAACAGTTTATTTTAAATTTGTTTTTGCCGATGACTTATCTGATAAAAGGTCTGTTTGCACGGGGAATAAATTCCCCTAACTGCATTGCCAAATAAATTTGGCAACGAGCAGATCACTCATCCACTCGTTCCCAAATTTATTTGGGAATGCCAATGGGGAATTTATTCCCCGTATCACTCAAGCATCATAAATTAACAAGCTTGCTAATCATGCAAAGCTTATAAATTTGTTATATATTACATCAATCACTAAAAATGCTGACTAATTAATCATGACTGATCACACGATTCTTGACTCTAGTTGCCGTGTTGCACTGGCTGCTTTTTTGCATGATCTTGGCAAGTTTGCCGAGCGTGCACGTATTTCTGAGGCTGAAGAAAAAGACAGCGATGGCAATAGCCAAGCGGATAAAAACAAGCAGCTTTATTGCCCGCATCGTAAGGAGTTTACTGATGCCAGAGGCTATTACACGCATGTTCATGCAGCTTATACTGCAATTGCTATTGATTTATTGGAGGATAAATTTCCACCACTAAAAGGGCATGATGTTGCTCCATTTGCAAGCTGGCGTGCTAGTGATACAGATGATTCGCTTATTAATGCGGCGGCTAAACATCATACACCTGATACATTTTTGCAGTGGATTATTGCCACGGCTGACAGGGTTGCGTCAGGTTTTGAGCGTGAAACCTTTGAGCAATATAATCAGGCAGAAGAGGGCACAAGCACGGGAAAAACCCATTATACCGCTCGCCAGCTCACCTTAATGGAGCAGATTTGTAGCGATAAAGAGAATTACCAATACCGTTATGCGCTTAAACCATTAAGTGTTGAAAGTCTCTTTCCCGTCGAGGCAGAAGGCTATGAACACAATGACAAAAACAAGGCTCAGGCTGAATACAAAAGCCTCTGGGATACCTTTGTTAAAGCATTGGATGATATTCCACGCGCACACCGCAAAGATTTAAGCCTATGGCTCGATCATTTTGAAACACTTTGGGGGCATTTTGCGCATGTTATTCCATCGGCAACTGCCTTTAATGCCAAACCTGATGTCTCTCTTTATGATCACTCACGCGCTACTGCTGCATTAGCAACGGCTTTATGGCGTTATCATAATGATCGAGGGGATGATCAAGAGACCACCAAAAAAGCCATGCAAGAAGGCTCTGACTGGGATGAAAACAAGTTTTTGCTAATTCAAGGGGACTTTTTCGGGATTCAAAACTTCATCTTTTCATCAGGTGGCGAAACCAATAAACAGGCCGCTAAACTATTACGCGGTCGCTCTTTTTATATTTCGCTACTTAGCGAATGTGCTGCACTTAAAATTTTGCAAACACTAAACCTACCCGCAACCAGCCAAATTATTAATGCAGCGGGCAAGTTTTTGATTGTTGCTCCAAATACTGAACAAACCTTGCAAGCCTTACAACAGGTGCAAACAGAAATTAATCAATGGTTTTTAGAACATAGCTGGGGGCAAGCAGGTATTGGTTTTGCTTGGGAGCAGGCTTGTTGCAATGATTTTCGCCGTAGCAAAGGAGATAATAAAACCTCTTCCTTTGATCAACTCATTAAACGTCTCTTTAGCGCATTAGAAGATGCCAAATATCAGCGTTTTAAGCTCTGCGCAGAGCAACCCATCCCCCCCGTTTTTAACACTTTTTTAGATAGCTTTGATAATGAAAAAGGTGTTTGCCAAATAGACGGACGCTCACCTGCTTCAATCAATTACAAAAACATTGACATGTGCCAACTCGCAAAAGATCAAATTGATATTGGCGGATACTTGGCAAACCCTAAATTAAACCGTCTAATGATTAGTGATAAACCCATAGACAATATCAAGCATCATGAATTAAAACCATTAACACTCGATATTTTTGGCTTTGGTATTAGCTTTACCCAAGAATCTGGCACTAGTGGTCACTTTTCGCCACTCTTAAAAGAGCGCACACTCCTACGCTTTTGGGATTTCTCGCTACCTGATGCTGACAACACAAAATGCCTCTGGAAAGGCTATGCCAAACGCGCCATCAATGGCTTTGTACCATTACTTAATGATACTGATATTGTAGAATATCAACGTGACAAATTTGGCAAACTAAATAAAGAAGATGAAGCCCTTTTTGAAAAGTATCGAGATGGAAAAAATGAGCAAATCAAAAACTTCAATCTAATAGCCTGTGAAGACCGCAAACTAGATGACAAAGGCAACTGGCAAGGTATTAGCGCACTCACCACCTTAAAAGGTGATATTGATAATCTTGGCATCATATTCCAGCAGGGGCTAGGCGCAAGCACCTTCGCTAAAATGGCAGGCTTATCACGCCAGATTAATGCCTTTTTCACCCTTTATTTACCGTGGCTATGCCAAACAAAATATGAAAATACCTACACCGTTTTTGCAGGTGGTGATGATTTCTTTTTAATCGGCCCTTGGCAATCACAAATTAACTTAGCACTTGAGCTAGAAAAAGACTTTAAACGCTATGTAGCAGATAATAAAAACGTGCATTTCTCCGTTGGATTAAGCACCACAAAATCAGGAATGCCAATTCGTATGCTGGCTGAAATGGGTGAAGAAGCCCTCGAAAATGCCAAATCATATAACCCTGATCCTAAGAAATATAAAGACGACCCTAAAAATGCCGTCAGTTGTTTTTCTCAAGTCATGTTTTGGGATGAATTCAACACCGTCATGAAATCCAGTGAACGCTTGCAAGATTTAAGCAAAGATTACAACTTAAGCACAGGCTACACCTATGGTCTGCTTGAACTGCTTGATATGGCAAGTGCAACTAAGAATGACCCTGCCAAATCCATTTGGCATTCTTATTTTAGCTATCGCACCATGCGTATGCTAGAAGCAAAAAAACTCTCAGAGCAAGATAAAAAAACTGGCCTGCAAACATTAGGCAATGATATTGCCAAGCAAGGCATTGAAGACCAAGGTGAAAAATACCGAGTTGCCCTTTTTAACTATTTATATCAAAAGCGGAGTTAAGTGATATGCCAAATTATGGAAAACAAAATCAGCAACGTGGCTATGATAAATACGATAAACCTTTACCCACACTGGATACCAATCAAATAAAGTTAGTAAATATTGAAGTAGAGCTATTTAATCAAGTCGCTGAAAAAACAGCAAAAACAATTGCAGATAATAGAAAAAGCAACAAACCCACTCAATTACGACGCTTTTATGATGAAATTGTTATGTGGGAAAACAAAGCCAGCTTTTTATTAGCAAATGAAGAAGATGAGCAAAAATCTGTAGATAAATTTGCCGAAATGCTCCCCTTTATCAAAATGATCAATGCTAAAACAGCCTATGCCCAAGGGCGCAAACTGGTAGATAAAAACTATGTCACACTCATCAATCACTGCTTAAATCAGGTGAATGATATTAAAACCATGAAGCACTTCAAACTATTTATGGAAGCCTTTATGGGCTTCTATAAAGTAGAGCGACCCAATTAAACGGATTCAGGATATTTGCATAAATCCAGTGATAGCATAGCAACACATATATTTATTGAAGGACAGATCAACATGAGACTAACAAGCGTAACAAAAATCGAAGGCACTATTAGCCTGCTAACGGGTTTACATATTGGCAGTGGCAATACCGAAATGCACATTGGTGGCACTGATAACCCTGTTATTAAAAACCCCATTACCCAAGAGCCATACATCCCTGGCTCTAGCATTAAGGGCAAAATGCGTAGCCTACTCGAATGGGAAGCAGGGTTGGTTGGTATAACCGATGGCAAGCCCGTCGCCTTTGAAGACCTTGCCAAATTAGAAGCTGATCCACAAACACTCAAAGAAGCAGAAACCATTATTCGCCTCTTTGGTGGTGCGCCCAATACGAGCACTGATGAGACCCTGCTAAAAGAAATCGGCCCCACCCGTCTAGCCTTTTGGGATTGTAGCCTAAACAAAAAATGGGTTGATGAGATGAATCAACGCAATTTGCTACTCACCGAAACCAAAATGGAAAATACCATTGACCGCATCAAAGGCACAGCCGAACACCCACGCAATACCGAACGTGTTCCCGCAGGTGCAAAATTTGATTTTGCTGTGAGCTTGCGCACCCATGATGATGAAGATTATACAGACACCTTGATTCGGGGTTTATGCCTCTTAAAAATCACAGGTCTAGGCGGTTCAGGCTCACGAGGTTATGGCAAAATAGACATCACCCTCAAAGATAGCAAGCTACAACAAAAGCTAGAAAATTTTGATCTGGAAGCCATCGCCTAAGTTTAAGCTGTGCTAATCAATCACCATAGCGCAACTATAGCAACGCAACTATAGAGATAATATAGAGCAAAAATAGAGACTATTATGCAAGCCATTACCTACACACTGACACCCCTCTCAGCATTCGCCACCCCATTGCTAGGCGACACCCTGTTTGGGCAACTCTGCTGGGCAATTCGTAATCGTTATGGTGAACAACGACTAGAAGAGCTGCTGCAAGGCTATACCGACAATCAACCCTTTGCCATAATCTCTGATGCGTTTCCCAAAGGCTACTTGCCTAAACCCACTCTGCCTGCAAAGTTTTTATCCAATAAAGAAGCCGAAGCAAATGAACGCAAAGCCCTTAAAAAGAAAATCTGGATGCCACTGGGCGAAACTGCCAAACCGCTCAATCAATGGCAAACACTCTGCAAAACCAACCAAGAAGTTATCTCAAAAATCAACTCAAAAACCAGCCAGACAATAAATACAAATACATTTGAAAACAAACGGATGCAACCCCACAACAGCATCAATCGCTTTACAGGAACCACAGGCGAAGGGCAATTTGCCCCCTATGGCATGTTACAAACCTGGTATCATCCTGATTTGCAACTGCAATGCCATATTCTGCTTGATGAAAAACGCTTTACACAAGCAGAGTGCCAACAATGTTTGCAAGACATTGGCAACTTCGGTTTTGGGCGTGATGCCAGCATCGGCATGGGTAAATTTAGCATCGATAAGCCACAAAGCAATACATTAGCAAGCCACCCACAGGCAAATGCTTTAATGACACTTGCACCGAGCGCACCACAAGGCATGGGCTATAACGAAAAACACAGCTATTACCAACCCTTTACCCGCTTTGGGCGACACGGCGACATTGCCGTACACCAAAAAGGCAAGCCCTTTAAAAACCCCATATTAATGGCAGCCACAGGCGCAGTTATTAGCAGAGACAATATCACCAACCCTCAAAACGACAATCAAAACTACATTGGTCAAGGGCTTGGTGGTAGCAAGCAAAACCTCTCAAAAAGCATTGAAGCAACTGTGCAACAAGGCTACGCCCCCGTTATTGGCGTATATCTTGATCATTGAACACACAGAACACTAAACACAGAATAAAAGATGGAAGCACACAAATGAAATCACAACAACACTACCCACTAAAAATCAGCACACTCTGCCCCGTGCATATTGGTTGTGATGAAGTTTATGAACCAACCAACTATGTGATTGAAAAAATAGACGATCAATCCGCACTCTTTGAATTTGATACCCAAAGCGTTATAAAAGCACTTTTACCAGCACAGCGTGAACAGCTTAATAGACTTGTTAATGGAAAAGCCAATGAAGCCATGATCAAAGGTATACAAGCCTTTTTTTATAAAAACCGCCATGAGCTCCTTGCCTATGCCAAACAGTTTTTACCCGTTGCTAAAGGTGTTGCCGAACTTTATCAACACCGTATCGGAAAAACCGCACAGATAGAATCAGGTGGCAAACAGGTCATTAATAAACTCGAAATTCAACGCACCTTTTATAACCCCCACACCGCTCAGCCTATTATTCCTGGCAGTAGCATAAAAGGTGCAATACGCACTGCTCTACTCGATAGTATTAATCAAGGTAAACCCCTGCAAAAAAATCGCCAAGGAAAATCTGAAAATAATCAAGAATTACAAAAACGCCTCTTTAACTACCGCGATATGCACCAAGACCCACTGCGTTTAATCCACATAGGTGATGCTAGCTATAACCCCACGCAAGAGATAAAACAAGACTCAGGCAAAGAAGTACGCTTTGCCGTCAACCGAGCCAAAAAAATCAAACACAAAAATGGGCGACAACTGCAATCCCAAGCTGAAGAAAAAGGCTTATACCAACTACTCGAATGCCTAAATGGTATGAATCCAAGCGCCTTTGAATTACAACTCAGCCTGCAAACACCGCAAAATATAGCGAACCTCAAGGCGCAAAACAAACTGCCCGATAGCCAACTACAATGGACACTCGAAGAGCTATTTACACGCTGTAACCAATTTTATCTACCCAAATTAAATAAAGAACTCAAACTACTCCGCGAAATGGGTTATGCCGATGAAGCATGGCTAAACCAACTCGAAACACTATTAACTGACACCTACCTCAAGCGTTTTGAAAATAACCAAGCCATGCTATTACGCCTCGGTAGACACAGTGGCGCAGAAGCCGTAACACTCGACGGCATACGCTCCATAAAAATCATGAAAGGCAATAAAGGCAAAGGCAGCAGGGAAGCCGAAGCACGCACCATTTGGTTATCTGCCAGTGATGAAAAATCTAAACAACAAATGACCCCCTTTGGCTGGGTCATAATCGAACATGAAACACCCAACTGGCAGCTACCCGAAACAGACCAGCAATGGGCACAAAAAATACACCAGCAACAACAGCAACAACGTCAAGCCATCAAACAAAAACAAGCACAAGTCATTGCCAAACAACAGCAACAGCTTGAACAAGAAAAACGCCAAGCAGAAGCCGCTGCACAACAACAAGCCGCACTCGAAGCCGCTAAAAACGCCATGTCAGAACTCGCAGGTGAATTTTATGCAGAAGCACAAGAAAATAACTGGGAAACCGACAAAAATGCCTTTTTAGTTGCGGGCAAACTCGAAAACTGGATAGAAAAGCTACAACAAAACCCCGACCCCGAACTGCAACAACAAATCGAAACACTACTTGAAAAACACTTTAAAGGTATTATGGCAAACCCCGAAAAAACCAAAGGGAAAAAGCAAAAGCCTGTTTACTCAGCACGTATGCAAGGCATTGTTAAACAACTTATTGCTCTAAAAGCAGAAAAAAGTTAAAAAAAGGGGGGGGATGGGTATAAGCTGAATCCACATTAACCTTACGGTTTCAGGTAAAACATTAATTTAATTATTTTACGGGGAATAAATTCCCCTGACTGCATTCCCAAATAAATTTGGGAACGAGCTAAACGAGTTAATTTGAGAATAAGCCAAAATAAGCTCATCTACACGGAGTTCAAGAAATCATGCACTTAATTAGTTTCTTAGGGCGCGTACCTAAAAACCAAGGTAAATACCGAACAACACAATATAAATTTGAAAATGGTGATGAAACAGAACCCGTATCCTTTATTGGCTGGTCACTCATCAAAAGGATAAACCCCGAACATATTGTTATACTAGGAACAAAAGGAAGCATGTGGGATCACTTGCTAGAAACCATAAACAACAACATCCTAGAAAAGATTGATGAAAAGCTATCTATGGAGTTGCTCGATCAAGTTGATAAGAAAAATGTTACACAACAACTGCTTGATCAACTAGCCCCATATTTTGAAAGCTACCTAAAAAAATCCTGTGACTTAGTTATTATTCCCTATGGAAAAACCGCCCCAGAACAAATCGAAATCATGGAAGTTATTGAACAATATATTCCCGAAAAATCAGAAGTCTCTATAGATATAACACATGGGTTTAGACACCTACCCATGCTTGGCTTAATTAGTGCGCAATATTTACGGCGTATAAAAAATGTAGATATACACAGCATATACTACGGCATGTTTGACCCTGATTTAGGTATAGGAGAAGTTTATAACCTTAAAGGACTGCTACAACTAGATGACTGGGTCTATGCACTTGCACAATTTGACAAGGATGGAGATTATAGCGTTTTTGCCAAACCACTAGAGCAAGACCAATTCTCAAAAACTGGTATAGCATCCTTAAAAAAAGCCGCCTACTACGAACGCACTTTTAATGTCTCACAGGCAAGGCAATGCCTAAATACCTTTAAACAAAAACTCGGAGATAAACTACCCGCCGCAGGGCAACTATTTAGCAAATCCCTAAAAAAACGTATCGAATGGTCAAACTCAGATAATCTGCTCACACACCAACGCCACCTCGCACATTTTTATCTAAATAATGGCGACCCTGTAAGAGCCGCCATCTTTGGGCTAGAAGCATTTATAACATCACTACTTTATGACACTGAAAACCAATATGACTACGATGATCGAAAAACTGCCATTGATGAATTTAAAGCCCAAAAACGTGGTGACAGAAAACAAAATTCGGCCTTTAAAGACTTAAACAATATTCGCAATGCTATGGCGCATGGCTCAAAAGCTGCAAATAAAAAATATCGAACAATCCTCAATGAACCCGAAAAACTAGATACGAAACTACATCAATTATTTAAAGAGCTTAAAATATGAGCAACTACTTTATATCCCGCCATAAGGGAGCCATAGACTGGGTAAATCAGCAAGGTATAAAAATTGACCAGCAAATTACACACTTAGATATAAATCAACTAACAAAAAATGATAGCGTCTATGGCACACTCCCTATTAATATAGTGGCACAGATTAACGCCATCGGTGTGCGCTATTTTCACCTAAGCTTAAACCTACCCAAACAAGCGCGAGGCAAAGAACTCACTGCCAAAGCGATGCAAACCTATGGCGCAAGCCTAGAAGAATATACCGCAAAAAAAGTATAAAAAAGGGGGGGGATGGGTATAAGCTGAATCCGCATTGACCACACGGTTTCAGGTTTAATTATTTTACGGGGAATAAATTCCCCTGACTGCATTCCCAAATAAATTTTGGAACGAGCTAAAAACGAGAAAATGAGAAAAAATCAAATTACTAAGTTTAAAAATCTAGCAAAATATGCTACATTAAAAAAGTGACTACAAGCAAGTTTGTTCGCCTTTTGTTTGATTTTTTAAGTAAGATTCACGCTAAAATTATGCTTACTTTTTAACATCAAAAAAAACGCCAAAGGGGTCTTGTAAGCTATTGAAAACAAAGCCCCATTTAAAGCCTGCAGTAGAAACTCGGACCTGATGAAAAAGGGATTAAGACTCTTTAGATGCGATGTACCATTCGACGAGTTCTAGTAGAAACTCGGACCTGATGAAAAAGGGATTAAGACGTAAACAGCTACAACGTACCTAAACGACCGACAGGGTAGAAACTCGGACCTGATGAAAAAGGGATTAAGACATATTTGAGCGCACTATATACGCGCTCAATTTCTGTAGAAACTCGGACCTGATGAAAAAGGGATTAAGACACAACACATACAGTCACTATTAGCAGAATAGAACGTAGAAACTCGGACCTGATGAAAAAGGGATTAAGACCTGATCTCTTCTTTTATATCTTCGCTA
>Ga0256840_1001785_pt1 | contig 19666 bp, 19 predicted proteins | sample 355202metaG_FD_185969 | JGI IMG/M metagenome (GOLD analysis project Ga0256840, IMG submission 185969) | Hydrothermal vent microbial communities from Mid Atlantic Ridge, Atlantic Ocean - 355-202 | ecosystem: Environmental > Aquatic > Marine > Hydrothermal vents | place: Atlantic Ocean: Mid...
AACTGATGTTTCTAGGAAGTACATGTATCTACCCAAAAAATGCACCACAACCCATGAAAGAAGAATACCTCCTCACAAGTGAATTGGAGTACACAAATGAACCCTATGCCATAGCGAAAATAGCAGGTATAAAGATGTGTGAGTCTTATAACTTACAGTACGGTACAAACTTCATAAGTGTAATGCCTACAAACCTCTACGGCATAAATGATAACTTTGACCTAGAAACATCACATGTACTCCCCGCTTTACTAAGAAAAATGCATGAAGCAAAGCTAAATAATGAGCCTAAAGTTGAGATATGGGGCAGTGGAAAACCAAGACGAGAATTTTTATACTCAGAAGATATGGCAGATGCTTGTGTATTTTTAATGGAGAATAGAGATTTTAATGATACATACAATAAAGGGACAGATGAGATAAGAAACACTCATATAAACATAGGAACAGGTGTAGATGTAAGCATAAAAGAACTGGCTCAAACTATAAAAAAAATAGTAGACTACACAGGTGAACTTTATTTTGACACTTCAAAACCAGATGGTACAATGGTAAAACTTACAGACCCAAGTAAACTCCATGCGCTTGGATGGAGATATAAGGTTGAACTTGAAAATGGGATACAAAGAATGTATGAATGGTATTTGGAAAATAATGGAGATAATAATGATAAAAAATAAAATTTGTATAGTAGGTTTAGGTTATGTAGGGTTACCTTTAGCTCATGCTTTTGCTAAAAAGAATTATAATATAACAGGATTTGATATTAATCAATCTAGAATAGATGAGTTAAGTAGTGGATATGACAGGACATTAGAACTTACAAAAGAACAGATATTAGAAGTAAAAGAGACTTTAACATATTCTTCAAGTATTGAGGAAATTAAAGAATCAAATATTTATATAGTTACAGTACCCACTCCAATTGACAAAAATAATAAACCAGATTTGACGCCACTTATTAAGTCCTCGCAAACTGTTGGGAAAGTTCTTAAAAAAGATGATATAGTTATTTATGAATCTACAGTATATCCAGGAGTTACAGAAGAAGTTTGTGTACCTGAATTGGAAAAAATAAGTGGACTTAAATTTAATAGTGATTTTTATTGTGGATATAGTCCTGAGAGAATTAACCCAGGAGATAAAGAACATACAGTTACAAAAATACTTAAAGTTACAAGTGGGAGTACACCAGAAATTGCTACAAAAGTTGATGAACTATATAAGTCAATTATAACTGCTGGTACTCACAAGTGTTCAAGTATTAAAATAGCGGAAGCCTCTAAAGTAATCGAAAATACACAAAGAGATGTAAATATAGCACTCATAAATGAACTTGCACTTATATTTGACACTATGAATATCCCTACAAATGAAGTTATAGAAGCAGCTGCAACAAAATGGAATTTTATAAAATTAAATCCAGGACTTGTTGGAGGTCATTGTATAGGTGTAGATCCATATTATCTTACATATAAAGCTGAAGAAATGGGATATAAACCAAATCTTATACTTGGTGCAAGGCAGATAAACAATGGTATGGGTAAATATATAGCTGAGAAAACTATAAAACAAATGATAAAAAAAGGTAAAATTATTAAAGATGCAAATATATTAGTGATGGGACTTACTTTTAAAGAGAATTGTCCAGATATTAGAAATACAAAAGTTGTAGATATTATACAAGAATTAGAAGAATACGGTTCAAAGATTGATATATATGAACCTTGGATTGATGAAAAAGATAAGAATTATTATGATTATAACTTCATTAATAATCCATTTGTGCATGATAAAAAGTACGAAGCAATTATTGTAGCTGTTGCTCATGATAAGTTTAAAACTATTACAGAGGTGGAATATAATAATATTTTAAATGGTGATAAAATTTTAATAGATGTGAAAGGGATTATTGATAGTCCTTCTTGGCGTTTATAGTAAACAACTAATGGAGAAATAAATGTTTAACAATAAAAATATATTAATTACAGGTGGAACGGGAAGTTTCGGGAAAAAGTATACAGATATGATACTTGCAAAGTATAAACCAAATAAGATTATAATCTTTAGTCGAGATGAACTGAAACAGTATGAGATGGCACAATCATATAATGACTCTTGTATGCGTTACTTTATAGGTGATGTTCGTGATGAAAAAAGAGTGGAACAGGCTATGGATGGTGTTGATTATGTTATTCATGCGGCAGCTTTAAAGCATGTGCCTATTGCTGAGTATAACCCAGTTGAGTGTATAAAGACAAATATTGACGGTGCTCAAAATGTCATCAATGCTGCTATTAAAAATAATGTTGAAAAAGTGATAGCACTCTCTACAGACAAAGCTTCTAGCCCTATTAACCTTTATGGAGCTACAAAATTAGCATCTGACAAACTGTTTGTAGCTGCTAACAACATAGTAGGAAAACGTAAAACTAGATTTGCTGTTGTTCGTTATGGAAATGTTGTAGGAAGTCGTGGTTCAGTTGTTCCATTTTTTAAGCAACTTATCAACAATGGTAACACAGAACTACCTATAACGGATGCAGATATGACAAGATTTCTCATTACCCTTGAAGATGGTGTGCAGTTTGTTCTTGATAACTTTGAAAGAATGCATGGTGGAGAGATATTTATACCAAAAATCCCTTCTATGAAGATGACTGAGTTAGCTACAGCTTTAGCACCAGATTTATCACATAAGATAATCGGTATCCGTCCTGGTGAAAAGATGCATGAGGTTATGATAACTGCTGATGATAGAGTTGTTGAGTTTGATAGATACTATGTTATCCAACCAACAATCCAGTTTAACCATGAAGTTGATTACTCGACTAATGCACTCGGTGAAAAAGGAAAAGATATAGGTATAGGTTTTGAGTATAACTCTTTTAACAATACAGAGTGGCTTACACAAGAAGAATTTTTAGAGATGGTTGCAAAGTCTTAATATGAATTTCATACCGTACGGCAAACAGTCTATAGATCAGAATGATATTGATGAAGTTATAAAAACATTGCAATCAGACTTTTTAACTACTGGACCAAAAGTAAAAGAGTTTGAAGATAAGTTAAGTGAGTATTGTGGAGCAAAATTCGCTGTTGCAGTTTCAAATGGAACAGCAGCACTTCACTTGGCATCTTTGGTTTTGTTAAACAAGGGTGACAAAGTTCTCACAACTCCAAACTCTTTTTTAGCTACATCAAACTCTATACTTTATGCTGGATCAAAGCCAATATTTGTAGATATCACAAAAGATGGAAATATTGACTTAGATTTATGCGAAGAGGAACTTAAAAAAGACTCTACTATAAAAGCAATATATGGAGTTGCCTTTAGTGGAAATATGCTAAATCAAGAGAAATTAAAACACCTCAAAAATACTTATAATATAAAAATATTGGAAGACAATGCCCATGCGATAGGTGCCGTATATGATGGCATAAAAGCAGGAAGTTGCACAAACAGTGACATGAGTATATTTTCCTTTCATCCAGTAAAACACCTCACAACTGCTGAGGGTGGTGCCATAACTACGAACTCAAAAGAGTTGTATGAAAAACTTCTAATGCTTAGAAATCATGGAATGGTAAAAACTCCAGAAATGAAACCATGGGAATACGAGATGAAAGAGCTTGGATTTAACTACCGTATAACAGATATTCAATGTGCATTGGGTATTTCTCAGCTCAAAAGACTCTCTTCCTTTGTAGAGAGAAGATTTGAAATTGCAAAGAAATACGATAAGGCTTTTAAAAACACTTTGGTTAAACCTCTCTACGCATTTGATGGAAAATCTTCTTATCATCTTTATGTTGTACAGGTTGACTTTAGTGCTATAAATATTTCTAAAGTTAAACTTTTCACAAAACTAAAAGAAAAAAATATTGGCATACAACTACATTATATGCCAATCAATCAACAACCATACTATAAAAGTCTAGGATATGGAGATGAATACACTCCAGTCATGGATAAATACTATGAACAGTGCTTTTCTCTTCCGATGTATCCACTTTTAAGTGATGAAGAACAAGAATATGTTATTAAGACTTTATTGGAATTGATAAATGGCTAAAAATGCTATAGCTATTATTCCTGCTCGTGGAGGAAGTAAAAGAATACCAAAGAAAAATATAAAAGATTTTTTTGGAAAACCTCTTATAGCTTATTCTATAGAAGTCGCTCTTGCATCAAAACTATTTGAAAAAGTAATAGTGACTACAGATGATGAGCAAATAGCAAAAATAGCAAAAGAGTATGGTGCCCAAGTGCCATTTCTAAGACCCAAAGAGTTAAGCGATGATTTTACAGGCACACAAGATGTCATAAACCATGCTATAGAATACTTAGAGGCTCAAGGTGAGCATTACGAGTATATTTGTACTATCTATGCAACGGCTCCACTTCTTCAAAAAGAGTATCTCATAGAAGGGTATAAGTCACTACAAAACTCAGATGCAGTCAATGCTTTTAGTGCGACATCTATGCCTTTTCCAATTCAGAGAACTTTTAAACTCACCAATGAGGGAAGATGTGAGATGTTTACCTCTGAACACTATATGAGTCGAAGTCAAGATTTAGAAGAAGCCTATCAAGATGCAGGACAGTTTTATTGGCAACGCATAGGTGTAGCGTCGAATGAGATTATGTTTGGAAAAGATTCAATTCCTATTATTTTACCTCGTCACTTAGTTCAAGATATAGATACTTTAGAAGATTGGAAAAGAGCTGAAGTGATGTATAGGGTTTTAGAGGAGATGAAGTAGTGAATATTCAAACAACTAAAGAGTTCACAATTTTTGTCAATGAAATAAAAAATAAAATTTTATCATCTCAATATGAGGCACTAAAAAAAGTCAATAAAAATCTTATAAATTTATATTGGCATATTGGTGAAAATATTATTCAAAAACAAGAGCAGTATGGTTGGGGTAAATCTATAGTTAAAAATCTCTCTTTAGAGTTACAAAAAGAGTTTGTTGGAATTAAAGGTTTTAGTGAGAGAAACCTTTGGAATATGAGAACTTTTTATATAGAATACAAAGAGAATCAAAAACTGCAGACATTGTCTGCACAAATTGCTTGGTCTCATAATATAATTATTTTTCAAAAATGCAAAGATGATTTACAAAGAGAGTTTTATATAAAAAGTGTTATAAAACTTGGATGGACATATCGGGTTTTAGATAACCAAATAGATAATCAAACTTATGAAAAATATCTTTTAAATCAAACAAACTTTGACAATACACTCCCTCAAAAATATAAATATCAAGCTAAGTTTTCTGTAAAAGATGAGTATAATTATGATTTTTTAGAATTAAGTGATAATCACAATGAATATGAATTAGAGATTGGATTAATAAATAAAATAAGAGAATTTCTAGCTCAGATGGGAACAGATTTTACCTTTGTTGGTAATCAATATAGATTAGAAGTGGGAGATGAAGAGTATTTTATAGATTTACTTTTATATCATAGAAGATTAAAATCACTCATAGCAATTGAACTTAAAATAGGAAGTTTCAAACCAGAATATACAGGAAAAATGAGCTTTTATCTCTCTGTATTAAATGATAAAGTAAAATTAGCAGATGAAAATGCATCAATAGGTATCATTATCTGCAAAGAGAAAAACAGAACTATCGTAGAGTATGCTCTAAAAGAGACAACTCAACCAATAGGAGTTGCAACCTACAAAACAACCAAAAATTTACCTCAAAACTTTAAGGAATACCTTCCTTCCACTAAAGAGATAGAAGAGAATCTGGTAAATTTTTTAGAGGAACAAAAATGAGTAAAAACATCCTCTTTCGAGCCGACTCCTCATCAACTATAGGCACAGGTCACATCATGCGAGACTTAGTATTGGCTTCTCAATATAAAGACTCAAATGTACTATTTGCTACAAGAGACTTAGATGGAAATATAAACCATAAAATAAGTGAAGCTGGATATAAGATAGAGATTTTAAACTCAAATGATGTAAATGAGTTGCATGAGATGATAAACAGACATCATATAGAGTTGCTAGTGATAGACCACTATGACATAAGCTATCATGATGAAAAGAAATTAAAAATCAATAATCCAAAATTAAAAATTCTTAGTTTTGATGATACTTACGAGAAACACTATTGTGATATACTTTTAAACCATAACATAAGTGCAGATGAGAAAAAATATGAAGAGCTAGTTCCAAAATGGTGCGAACTACGATGTGGTAGTAAATACACTCTTTTACGAGATGAGTTTTCAAAAGAAAAAGAACTAAAAAGAGAAAAAATCTATGACTTTTTTGTAGCAATGGGTGGGGCAGATACAGCAAATCTTAACATAGAGATTTTAAAAACTCTACCAAAAGATAAAAAAGTAGCTCTTGTCACTACAAATGCGAACAGAAACTTAGAGAGTTTACAAGAGTATGTAAAAGATAAAGAAAATATATCACTCTTTATAAACTCGAACGAAATTGCAAAGCTTGTAAACCAAAGTAGAGTAGCTATAGTTACTCCAAGTGTAACTGTAAATGAGGTGCATTTTTTAAATGTACCTTTTATCGCTATAAAAACGGCTGATAATCAACAAGATATTTATGAGTATCTCTCTCAAAATAATTTTTCTGTTTTAGAAAAATTTGATGTTAAAAAATTTAAAGAAAAGATCAAAATATGAAAATAGCAATTTTAACAACATCAAATCAATGGTTTGTTCCATATGCTGAACAATTAGAAAGTTTGATTGAAAATTCAAAGTTATTCTATAATCATAAAAATATCGATGAAAGTTACGAAATAGTATTTATTTTAAGTTACCATAATTTAATAGACGAAAAATATTTAAAAATACACAAACATAATATTGTAATACATGCTAGTGATTTACCACATGGAAAAGGCTGGGCTCCAATGTTTTGGCAGATACTTGAAGGTAAAAATGAAATTACTTTTAGTATGTTTGAAGTCAATAGTGGTGTTGATGATGGTGATATTTATATGAAAAAAATATTAAAATTAAATGGTTATGAATTAAATAATGAGCTTAGAGAAAAACAGGCTACCATGATAATAGATATGTGCTTAGAGTTTATTACTAACTACAATAATTACAAAATACCAAGTAAGCAAGAAGGCATAGAAAGTTTTTATAAAAAAAGAACAAGCAAAGATAGTCAAATAAACATTGAAAAATCTATCAAAGAAGAATTTAACCTACTGCGAATTGTAGATAATGATGATTACCCAGCTTTCTTTGAAATTGATGGACATAGATACATACTTAAAATTGAAAAGGTAAAAGATGAAAATAGGTAGCTTTGATTTAACAAAAGATGGAGTTTACATAATAGCGGAGATGAGTGCCAATCATAATGGTGATTTACAAAATGCTTTAAATACAATAAGAGCAGCTAAGGAAATAGGTGCTAACTGTATTAAACTACAAACATATACAGCAGATACTTTAACTCTTAATTGTGATAAAGAGGATTTTATCATAAAAGGTGGAACTCTTTGGGATGGTAAAACAATGTATGAACTATATAAAGAAGCCTATACCCCTTGGGAGTGGCATAAAGAATTATTTGAATATGCTCGTGAGATAGGCATAGACATATTTTCTTCTCCTTTTGATAAAACAGCAGTCGATTTTTTAGAGCAGTTTGAACCTTCGGCATATAAGATAGCCTCTTTTGAGATTACCGATTATGAGCTTATTCGCTACACAGCATCCAAAGGGCGACCTATGATAATCTCAACAGGTATAGCTACCATAGATGAGATACAAGATGCCGTTGATATCTGTAAAGATGAGGGAAATGAAAATATAGTTCTACTCAAATGCACAAGTGCATACCCAGCAAAGCTAGAGGATGCAAACCTGCTTACAATCGCTAACCTGGCTCAGACATTTGGAGTGATATCTGGATTTTCAGACCATACACTAGGAAGTACAGCACCTATAGTTGCTGCAACACTAGGTGCAAAAGTGATAGAGAAGCACTTCATACTAGACAAGTCCATAGGTGGAGCAGATGCAGACTTCTCTATGGACAAACAAGAGTTTGCACAGATGATACAAGCAGTAAGAGAGACAGAGAAACTTTTAGGCAAAGTTGACTACACTATGACAGAACAAAAGAAAAAATCAAGACAGTTTTCTCGTAGTCTTTATGTAGCTAAAGATATAAAAAAAGGTGAGGTTTTTACTGAAGAGAATGTTAGAAGTGTAAGACCTGGGTATGGAATGCATCCTAAGTATTTAAAGGGTGTTTTGGGGAAAGTTGCTGATAAGGATTTTGAGTTTGGAGATAGATTTGCATAACGAAAAACCTAGAACAATTCAAGATATATGTGAAATATTTTGGGACTTAGAAAATAATTTAAACCTATTAGATGCAAATATACAAAATATTAAGTTTTGGCAAATCATAAGGTTTAAAACTTATCGCTATGTAAGTGAACTGACAAAGTTACAAGAAAAAGCACACAGCGAACTTAAATCAATAGATAAGTTAAAAAAAGTAGGTTCTTTTTTAAAAAATAGTTTCATAAACAACCCTTTCTTTAAAAAAAATCAATTTGATGTGATAGTATTTTCTCATCCAAGATCAAAACTAGTTGATGGTGAATATATAGATATTTATACAGAATACTTTTTAGACTCGTTAAATAAAGACAATATAAAATTTTTAGAATTGGAATCTGCTTATTTAGGTGAGCATATCAGAAAAATGAATGCATATAAATCATATACAGATTTTATTGTTTTTTGTACAAATATTTTTAAAAAAATAACTACTATCAGATTTACAAAAGAAGAAGATAAGCTGATTTTTGACATCAATAAATACTTAAGTGATTGTTTTGATACAAAAGTAGATATAACAGATATTCTTATCGATAGCATCAAAGTCTTTAAACTTAAATATTATTTTTATACAAAACTACTTAAAAAGCTATCTCCTAAAGTAGTATATATTGTTGTGTCTTATGGTAGTGCAGATATAGTTAAAGCGGCAAAAGATTTAGATATAAAAGTAGTTGAGTTGCAGCATGGTATATTTAGTGAATTTCATTTAGGCTACAGTTATCCAAATAGAACTAAGAAGTTAGATTTCTTTCCAGGTGAGTTTTTAGTTTGGAGCGAATACTGGAAAGACCTTCTTAAGCTACCTATAGATAATGATAATATTAAAATAAAACCATTTGAATTTTTAGAGATAAACAAACAAAAATATAAAGATATAAAAAAGTTAGATCAAATTGTTGTTTTATCTCAGGGTAATGTAGGAAATACTATTGCTAGGTTAGTTTTAAAAAATATAAAATTATTTAAAGATCTAAAAATAGTTTATAAACTTCATCCTGGCGAATATGATAGATATAAAAATTATAATGATTTAACTAAGTTAATAAAAAACTATAAAAATATAGAAGTTGTTGAGGATGTTAACCTTCATAAACTATTAGCGTCCTCAAAATACCAACTCGGCATAAACTCTACGGCATTACTTGAGGGTGTTGAATTTGGGTGCAAGAGTATACTACTAGATACTAGTGGAATTGAATATATGACAAAATTTATTGTATTTCACAAACTAATTAAAAAAAATGATTTATTTCTAGATCAAAAAACTGCTGAAGATTTAAATCTATGACTATAAAAAATCAGATGTTATCTTATACAGGTGTAAATATACTAAATGCTGCTGTTCCATTTATGCTATTACCAATTTTAACAGCGTATCTAAATCCTAGTGATTATGGTTTATTATCTCTTATACAGTTATTGATGGTGATTTCTTTACCTATAATTCTTATGAACACACATGGATTATTGACTATAGAATATTCAAAGTTATCTCTAGAAGAATTTCAAAGTTTAGTAAGTACAATCATCTGGATACCAATAGTAGGTTTTTTATTTTTAGAACTACTTTTTTTTGTATTTGAATCATATATAATTAAATACTTCCATATTCCAATTGAATATATATATCTTATTCCTTTATTTGTTTTATTACAAGCTATACCGACAATTGTTCCAATAGTATTTCAAGCAAAAAAAGAACCTTTAAATTTTGGTAAATATAAAATTAGTTTGACTATTGTCAATATATTATTATCTTTACTTTTAGTAGTTACTTTTGGTTATGGTTGGGAAGGACGGTTATGGGGTATTGTTGGGTCATTTGCTTTGTTTACATTTGTTGGTTTGATAATATTATTTAAATTAAATTTATTGAGATTTACTTTAAATAAATTTTATTTAAAAAGTGCTTTACAGTTTGGTCTACCACTTATCCCACACTCTATTGCAGGAACATTTCTAGCTATGTCAGACAGAATCTTTTTAGTCAATATGCTAGGAGAAGATAGTGTGGGTATTTATAGTGTAGCATTTCAAGTAGCTAGTACTGTTACGATTATCATGAGCTCTATAAATCAAGCATGGGCTCCAAACTTATTTGAAAAGTTAAATAACAACCCAACGATAAAAGATAAAAAAAACATAGTTAAAACTACTTATAAAATTATGGGTATAATGACAATCATAACTTTACTATTTATACTTTCTTCATCTTTAATTTTCAACCTATTTATAGACGAAAGATATTATGAAGGAAAAACATTATCTAAGTACATATCTATAGCATTTTTATTTCAAGGATTCTATTTTATGATAACAAACTATATTTTTTATTCTAAAAAAACTTATATTTTATCATATTTGACTTTTTTTTCAGTCTTGATCGTATTTTCCAGTCATTATTTTTTAATAAAGATATATGGTGTTATAGGTGCGACTTATGCAATGCTAATAGTATGGTTTATGTTTTTTATAATTATATGGATTGCTTCAAATAAAATATATCCTATGCCATGGAGATTAAAATGTTAATAAAAAGTATAAAATTGATTATGAGAATAGGTAACTACATAAAACGGATAATTTATACAAAAAAAATAAAATTACAATGCAAAAGTTTTAAAGAACCACTGACTGTGAATTATAAAAGTAGTGTTAACTGCAATACTATATTGCACAGTAATGTTAATTTTAATGGAATGGTCATTAAGGGTGCAGGTAAGGTGGAAATTGGCAGTAACTTTCATTCTGGAGAACATTGCTTAATGATAACTCAAATACATAATTATGATACAGGAGCGGCAATACCTTATGACGATACATATATTACGAAAGACATTTATATAGAAGACAATGTTTGGTTAGGTGATAGAGTTGTATTGCTCGGCGGTATTATCATAGGAGAGGGAGCAATAATACAAGCAGGAAGTGTCGTGACAAGTAATATACCTAAATATGCTATAGCAGGGGGACATCCTGCAAAAGTATTTAAATATAGAGATATAGTACACTATAAAAAATTATTAAAAGAAAAAAAGTTTTCGTAAATGTTTGAAGCTAAATTATTTTTCTATAGTTTATTAACAATGGTATTTTTATATACAATATTGAAAAAAAGATATTTTGATATTTTTACTATAGCCGTTATTTGTTCTGTATATTATTCTTCACCTATATTTTTTGGAGAAATATTTGATCCAACAGTTAATGCGTTTGTGCCGATAAGTGTGGGCATATATATTATATATGGTTTACTATTTTTATTTTTATTTTTATTTATGGTCTTATTTGATTTTAAAAATATAAAACAAATAAACAATAATCTTAATAGTACTTTATATAATTCATACTTTTATATTCTTTATATATTGATTCTTTCTGTGTTTATTGGTATGCTTGTTAAAAATCCAACTTTTTTGTTTGACACGGGTCTTTATAAAGCTGATTTAGCACAATTTGGATTTATTTCAGCATTATTTGTATGGGGCTCCTTGATTTTGGTGTCATTATCGTTATTTAATAAAAATAAAAAGCAATTGTATCTTGCAATGTTTTTGGTTGTGATTACATTATTTATTGGTAGTAGATCATATTTTGCAACTGCAATTTTAATGGTATTTGTAATGATGATAAATACAAAAGGTAGACAAAAATTAATTTTTCAAACTAAATATATATTATTTGGTATGATTACATTTACTTTTCTTTTTGTTTTCAAATTATTTTATGCATATTTGAGAATTTTTGATTTTAAAGCAATTTACAATGTATTATCTGATAATACTCAGTATTTGTATAGAGTTTTTCAAGGCGGAGAAGCCAATTTAATTATGGTTAACTTACAAAAATCTATAGAAGGATATATTGGTTTTCAAGACAACTACTTTCAAATGTTATTTTTAAGGTTAATACCATTTTTATCTAGAGAAATAGGGAATGTATTTGATATTCATGTTGAAACATATATAAATGTTTTAGCAACTAATTATTATTCACAAATTTCTTATGGCATGGGAAGTAGTTTTTGGGGAGAAATGTATTATATAGGTGGTTTTATTACAGTATCTTTAAGCATAATCTTATATGTAATAATTTTGTATATTGGAAATTATTATATTATATTAAAAAATAATGTTTTTGTTGTGTTTTTATTTCCTGCATTAGTATATATTGCATTTTACATACATAGAATAGAGTTTGCATTTGCAATGTATTCTTTTTACATTTGTGTGGCATTTTATTTTTTAATAAAATTTGTAAGATTGCTTTTAAAGCAACAGAAGAGAGTGATATGCAACTAATATACCTATATATACAAAACTATAAGAATATTCAGAGTGAAGGATTTAATTTTTCTCCTAAATATACTTGTGGTTTCGATAATGACACTTTAACTATAGAAGAAAATAAAGATTATGTAGATATTTTGCCTGAAAATATTAAGCTTACTGCTTTAGTTGGTAAAAATGGGAGCGGGAAAAGTAGTGTATTGGAAGTGTTGAAATATGGTGTAAATGATTATTTTATAAAACTACCGGAAATGTATTTTGCTTTGCTTTATAATCAAAACACAGATTGTTTTTTTCTAAAAGGGCAGTTTGAGGCAATTAAGCAAGTTGATAGAGTAGAAAGTATAAAACAACACAATCCATATGAATTTTTAATGCCTAAAATAGATATAGAAAAAATTAAACAAGATATTATACAACAAGGCTACAAAATAGAGGAATCTTTTTCTGAAAAAGTACATAATATCTATAGTGCAAAAAGTATCAAATATTATCCTGATTCTAGTTCTGACACTCAAATAAGTGAACATTTAGCCAATATATGCGATGAGTATCTTTATGAAAAAATAACAGAAGATATTCAGCAACAATATGGACATATATTAAGTAGCTTTATTCAGATAAAAAGAGTCTACAATACATTAATATTTCAAAATGGTTTAGAAGCTTTTTATAAAAATCACTTAAAAACTCCAATAGATTGGAAAAAATCTGAGCATATATCAATGTATATAAATCATCAATATGTCTGTACAGCATATGATAAATTTTTGAAAAAAATTAAGGAAAAAGATAACAGTCTATATGATATATTTGGTAAGTTAAAATATATTTATAATATACACCATCAAAGTGGAACTCAACATTTTACAAGAAACAAATGGCAAAGCTTTATTAAACATTTAGCAATTTTAAATTTTATAACACAATCTTATCAAGGGATGGGAGAGGAAATAAATAGTTTAATAGTGCTTGATTCATTACAAAAATTAAATTTAGATAAAATTACATTAGCAGGCATTAAAAATTTAGATATTTCTAAAAGTGAAAATATACTTGATGGTTTTATTGATAGTTTTGATAGAATATTTACAATAGATGGGGCTGATTATGAAATACCAAAAATATATTTTGAAAAAGTAAAAAAATTAATAAATATTTTAGAAACTCTTCAAGGGTATTATAAAGATGATGTATTTTACATAAAAATAGAGAAAAATATTGATTTTATTTTAGAGATAATATCTTTGCATAAAGAATTAACAGCAACTGTTCCAATATTTATAAATTTTAATTTAAATCCTAGTATGTCTGATGGTTATCAAGAATTGTTTAATCTATTTGCAAAATTATATATGTCAATTAATACTCCGTTTAGTAATAAAAAACCAAATGCTGGTGATACTATATTGTTACTTTTAGATGAACCAGACAATTTTTTACATCCAGAATGGCAAAAAGAATTTATAAATCTTTTAGTTGAGTTTTTAAACTTTAATTATCAACAATATAACTTTCATATAATTTGTACAACCCACTCACCCTTCATTCTTTCAGATATCCCAAAAGAAAATATAATATTTTTAGATAATGGCAAAAATGTAAGTAAAGAAGTAGATATAAATACTTTCGGATCAAATATTCATACTCTTTTATCTCATGGTTTTTTTATGGAAGATGGACTTATGGGAGAGTTTGCAAAAAATAAGATCAATGAAGCTATAAAGATACTAAACAAGTCAAGACTATCTAAAGAAGAGCTAGTCTATTGTGAAAGTATTGTATTTATGATTGGTGAACCACTTATCAAAAACCAACTTCAAAAAATAATAGATAGACATAAGCAAAATTATACTAGTACTGATGTACATAAAGAGATAGAACTTTTAAAGCATCGTATAGAAAGTCTGAGAAAGCAAATATGAAAAATATTGTTTTTGATAAATCTTTACTAGATAGTGAATATAAAACTTTTTTACTTAGTGAAATGTTAGATAAAAAATATACTAAGTTGTTTAAATTGAAAAATTCAAAAAAAATTAATAGGTTAAAAAGATTTAAAAAAATATTGTTAGATAATGGTATTACAGAAAAATTAAAAGATATTATTTTTGCTGATTTTGATATGCTAAATAATCTAAAAACAAAATATGGTGTGAAAACTTTACTAGCTAATGATAAAAATTTTATTGAAAAAAGCTTATATAAAGAAGTGAGAAGTAAATTTGGATATAAATTAGTTGAATTACTAGAAATAAAAACTTGCCCATATTGTAATAGAAACTATATAGTAAATTTTAATAAAAAAGATACAACAGTCCAACTAGACCACTTTTATGATAAATCATCATATTTCTATTTGGCTATTAGTCTGTACAATCTAATTCCTTCTTGTTCCACTTGTAATCAAAGAAAAAGTGCAATTAATGAGAATATACTTTATCCATATCTTGATAGTTTTGATAAAAAAGTAACATTTATACTTGATGGTATAAACTCAAATAGTGAATTTAATTTTTTTCATTACAAAAGAATAAATTTAACTCTTGAGAGTAGTGATACTAAAGCACAAAAAAGTATAGAATTATTTAATTTAAATAAATTATATCAAGAGCATAGAGATATTGTCTCTGAAATATTAAAACGAAAAGAGATGTATCCTGACAGTAGAATAAATGAGCTTTATCATCAGTTTGGAGCTTTATTTAGCTCAAAAGATGAACTAATTGGACTTTTGAATTGTAACTTTTTAGATGAAAAAGATATAAATAAAAGACCACTTAGTAAACTCATTAGAGATATTTCAAAACAGATAGGATTTATATGAAAATAATCCATATAATAGAAAATCTTGATAATAGTTATGGTGGACCTGCTAAGTCAGTGCCTTTGCTTGTAAAATATCTAAACAAGTTAGATATAGAGAATAAAATATTTACAATACAAATCTTTGATAATGAAAAAAACAGTGTATTAGATGGTAGTGACATAGAAGTATTAAAAGCTCCCATAGAGGGTATTAGAAAATTAAGATACTCTTCTCAATTAGAAAGTATGATAGCAAAAGAGATAACTAAAGATACTATTATTCATGTGCAAACAGTTTGGACTTACCCTACATATATAGGATATAAAATAGCTAAAAAATATAATCTTCCTTTAGTTGTATCTGTAAGGGGTACTATGTATGAGTGGGCTTTAAATCAGAGTAAATATATTAAAAAATTTGCTATGTTGTTGTTTCAACGAGATATGTTAAATAATGCAGACATTATTCATATAACAGAACAAAATGAAAAAAAAGCTTTAGAAAATATTGGCATAGATAATAAAACTGTTCTTGTTCCAAATGGAATAGAGTTGGAAAATGATTTTAATGAATTAGATAAAAACATACTCAATAAAATAAATTATGATAACTCAAAACGATATATTATGTTCCTTGGTCGTATTGTTCATAATAAAGGACTACATTATCTTATAGAAAGCTATAAGAAATTAAAAGGGGAATATCAGAATATAGAAGTTTTAGTTGTAGGCGGGATAGAAGATAAAAAATATTTTGATTTACTAGAAAAAGCTGAAGGAATACATTTTTTGGGTGCTTTAGATGGTATAAAAAAACATACATTACTTTCTATCTCTTCATTATTTGTATTGCCATCAAAAAGTGAAAATTTTGGTATGTCAATAGCAGAAGCAATGAGTTATAAAATACCAGTTATAACTACAACTGGAACTCCTTGGCAAGAGATAAAAGAAAAAGATTCTGGATGGTGGGTAGAGTTAAATCAAAATAATATTGATAATTCTATTGATGAGGCTTTAAGTTGTAGCGACAATGAGTTAAAAGCTAAAGGAGAAAAAGGATTTGATATAATTAGAAACTACAGATGGGATAAACAAGCAACGAAAATGAAACAAACTTATGAAGAAGTTTTAAAAAAATTAAAAGGAAAATAGATAAATGTATATATTAGGTCTAAACGCATATCACGGAGATAGTGCAGCATGTATTTTTAAAGATGGCAAATTAATAGCAGCTATAGAAGAGGAAAGAATAAGAAGAGTTAAGCATTGGGCAGGGTTTCCTAGTGAATCTATAAAATTTTGTTTTGATGAATGTGGTATAAGAATTGAAGATGTTGATTACATAACCATATCAAGAGATCCTTCTGCTAATGTATATAAAAAGATAACACATAGTCTTAAAAATCTTGTGAGTTTTAAAGCATTAAAAGATAGGTTGGCAAATACTAGAAAAGTAATCTCAATAAAAAGTGAATTAGCAGATGTATTTCAAATTAGTGAAGAATCCATAAAAGCAGAAATCATAAATGTAGAACATCATAGAGCTCATATGGCAAGTGCTTTTTTTGCATCTCCTTTTGAAGAATCAGCATTACTTTCTATAGATGGTTTTGGTGATTTTACATCTACTATGATAGGAGTTGGAAAAGGCACTAAGATAGAAGTACTTGATAGTGTAATTTATCCTCATTCTGTAGGAGTATTCTATACTGCATTTACCCAATACCTAGGGTTTGAAAACTATGGGGATGAGTATAAAGTGATGGGACTTTCCCCTTATGGTAATGCAACCATGGTAGATAAAATAAAAGATGTGATTATATTTAAAGATGATGGACTTTTTGAAATAAATAAAAAGTATTTTACTCATCCTAAGGATGGTGTAACTATGAGTTGGGAAGATGGCAATCCTTTTATTGAAAATATATTTTCACCTTATATGGAAGAAGTATTTGGAAAAGCTAGAAAAAAAGGAGATGAGCTTACTCAGTATCATAAAGATTTAGCCGCATCTATTCAAAGAGTAACTGAGGAACTGATTTTTCATATATTAAATCATCTTCAAAAAAGAACAGGGCTTAAAAATATTTGTATTGCAGGGGGTGTCGCTCAAAACTCTGTTGCCAATGGTAAAATACTTGACAATACTACTTTTGAAAATCTTTACATACCACCAGCTGGACATGATGCTGGTACTGCCATAGGGAGTGCATTATGGTTACATAATCAGATATTAGGAAATGATAGAATTAAACCGATGCATGATAGTTATTTTGGAAGTAAATTTACTGATGAAGAAGTCGAAGAGTATTTAAAATCACAAAACATAGAGTACAAAAAATTTAGTGATGAAGAATTGAATGATAAAGTGACAGATTGTCTTATAAATGCAGGTGTTGTAGGATGGTTTCAAGGTAGAGCAGAATTTGGACCACGAGCATTAGGTCATAGAAGTATTATCGCAGACCCTACAAGAGATGATGCAAAAGAGATACTTAATTTAAAAATAAAAAGAAGAGAACCTTTTAGACCATTTGCACCATCTATTTTAAAAGAGTATATTCCTGAATATTTTGAAAAAACTGATGATGTTCCATTTATGGAAAAAGTGTTTCAGTTCAAAGAAGATAAAAAAGAAAAACTAAAAGCAGTAGTACATGTGGATGGAAGTGGAAGACTTCAGAGTGTCGATAAAGAGATTGAGCCAAAGTATTATGGGCTTATAGAAACTTTTTACAAAAAAACTGGAATACCAATTTTGCTAAATACATCTTTTAATGAAAATGAACCAATAGTAAACACTCCAGCTGAAGCTTATGCTTGTTTTGCAAGAACTAAAATGGACATGGTTGTTATGGGAAATATTGTTGTTGAGAGATAAATGAAAATATCAATAATAACAGTAGTGTGGAATAATAAAGAAACTATAAAAGATGCGATAGATTCCGTATTAAACCAAACTTATAAAGATATAGAGTACATCATAGTAGATGGTGCAAGTACTGATGGAACAGTTGATATTGTTAAAAGATATGGTAATAAAATAGATAAATTTATAAGTGAACCTGATAAAGGTTTATATGATGCTATGAATAAAGGTATAGCATTGGCTACTGGAGATATAATTGGGATACTTAATAGTGATGATTTTTATATAGATGAGTTTGTAATAGAAAAAGTTGTAAATGAATTTAAAGAAAAACAAGTTGATAGTGTATTTGCTGACTTGGTTTTTGTAAAGCCTGAAAACTTAGATAAGACTGTACGATACTATGATAGCAGTAAATTTCATCCTACTAAGTTTGCTTATGGATGGATGCCTGCTCATCCTACTTTTTTTGTAAAACGAGAGATATATGAGAAGTGTGGAGTGTTCCGGATAGATCTTAAAATAGCAGCTGATTTTGATATATTGGCACGGTTTTTATATACACAGAAGATAAGTTATAGCTATATGCCGGAAGTTATTGTTAAAATGAGAGTTGGTGGAGTGAGCACCTCCTTTTCTAGCATTTGGATTAACAATATAGAAACTTTGAAAGTATGTAAAGATAATGGAATAGATACAAATATATTTAAGATATTATCAAAGTATCCTAGTAAGCTTTTGGGATTAGTCAAGAGATGAAAACTATTTGACAATATACTATTAAAGCAATACAATATAGTAAAAATAGTAAAAGATGACAAGGGATATAAAATGACAAGAAAAGTTGGCATAAGAGATTTGGTTAGAAACTCTAATATACTTGATGGTTATGATATGGTAGAGTCTCACTTTCAACTAAAATAAGCTATAATTTAGTATATGCCAAAGGAGGTATTTGTATGCATACACCTACTATAGATTCAAGATTGTTAAAAGAATGTTTTTGGGATTATGATTTTACTTTGGATGATATTATAAGGATGTCTGTGAGTGATGATTGGAGAGAAAAACTGTTTTTATTTGAAAAGATACTTTTAAACAGTACAAAGATGATACATGATTTGAAACTATTTAAGCGCTCAGATTTGGAACAACTGATTAAAGACTATCAAGTTCCATCATTTAATAAAGAGCATGCCTTTAAGAGAAAAAATATAGCAGAGGTTTATTTCTTAGGAAAAGAAGTTTTAGTAAATGAGCTAAAATGGGTAGCATAGACTACAAAAAACTCTATAACCTTCAAGATGAAGAGAGTCTTTAGCAATG
>Ga0256840_1001786_pt1 | contig 19662 bp, 18 predicted proteins | sample 355202metaG_FD_185969 | JGI IMG/M metagenome (GOLD analysis project Ga0256840, IMG submission 185969) | Hydrothermal vent microbial communities from Mid Atlantic Ridge, Atlantic Ocean - 355-202 | ecosystem: Environmental > Aquatic > Marine > Hydrothermal vents | place: Atlantic Ocean: Mid...
ATTAATATTAATTTTAGATTTTTTATTATTCTCATTATTATTTCATTATTTCTTTAATTTTTTTTAATTATTATTTTAATTTCCTTGTTTTGATTCTGTGCTTATGTATCTTATTTCAGGTAATCCGAACTTGTCCTCAACTCCTCTTATAGCATCTCTTAAAACAACCAATCGTTTAGCAGGACCTTGGACTGTACCTTTCAATACAACATAGTTGTTTTTAATAATACCATAGTGCAAGAACCCGCCTTTTGGTGTTATTTCATCCCCTTTATTTCCTATTTTTAATATTCTTTTGTTGTATTCTGTCCTTTGGTGGTATCCCATTTGTCCAGCCATTGGAACTGTCCACATAACTCTCTTTGGTGTCCATGGACCAATAGAACCTGTATGTCTTCCCACACCTTTATTTTGGTGTTTTCCAAATTGTATTTTTATTCCCCATCTTTTAACTGGACCTTGGAATCCTTTACCCTTTGTTATTGCAATAGTATCTACGAAATCCCCTTCATTAAATACATCGTTTATTGATACAGTATTACCCAACAATTCTTTTGCAAATTCTAATTTTTCCTCAATACTATTACCACCTATCCTAATTTCCAATATTTCTGGCTTTTTCTTAGGTAATGTAGTGTTTTTAGGATTTGTATGGACTATGACCCTAACATCACTTATTTTGTCTTTTACTTCATCTATCTTATCTAAACTATTTTTCTTTTCCTTAGGTAAGGATATTTTTCTACCTAATTCTTTATCTAAGTTATCAGCCCATACTTCGGTTAATGTTTTTAATCCTCTTGTGGTATTTTCATACAATCTTATTCCACATACAGTTATATCTGGTGCTTCCAATATTGTAATTGGTGTAAATACATCCTGTTCAGCGTTAGGACTCTTAGGATTATTTTCTTTTAGTAATGCATGGCTCGTTCCTGCTTTATATACTGGATATGCCTGTAATTTTACCCTTTCATCCTCAGGCCATGACCTAATTTTTGGTACTGGTCTCTTTGCTCTTTTTCTTGGACTGTATGCCAAAGAACCTCTACGAGGTCTATTTCTTTTCATACCCATATCAATAACCTCCTAATAGTTATTTAATATTTATTCATATTTTATTTTGTTTTTATTAAAATTAACAATTTTTTAATTTTAATTAATTTTATTATTTTATTAATTTTTTTTATTATTTTATTAATAATAATTTTAGTTATTGTATTGCATTTTTTATTAAAGTTATATTTTATTATGTTTAATTTCAATATTTATTATTCTCAATATTTATTAATTCATTATTTCTAATTTTTTGATATTATTTTATTACTATATAGAATTAATATTTGATTTTTAATGAGTTATAAAAAAATAACCTGTCAGGGGCAAAATACTGCCTTTTCAGGTTTTATATTGTTATATCTATTTGGTGTTTTAATACAATATGGTGTTAAATGTATAAAATGGGTATCATTCAAATAATGTATTAAATTATATAAAGTTTTTGGTGTATGTATTTTAAAAGATTATAATAAATCACCAAGTTAATGATACCATAATATAAATATAAAAGTTCTCATATAATCAATTATAAGGCAATTACATCTTTGTTATTGTTTATTATTGTTTAAGAACGGCATATTACACTGTGAAAATTACAGAGGATTTCTTATTTTTCAACTACATGTATGGCGTAAAGTATTTATATACCTTTTAATGTTATTAATACCGTGGCTAGGCTGGGGGGTTAGGCGTCCCCTGTAACCTGAAATCGCCTTATGCAGGAGCCGAAAACTTGGGGGCGGTACGGGAATCTACAACCCTGTCCCCATTGGTTCATGATGATATCTCGTCCTGTGGGGTTAGGTGGTGAGGGAATCCCTTCTGGAAGGAAGGGACAAACCCTCTTTACCTATCGAACCCCGTCAGGCCCGGAAGGGAGCAGCGGTAGATAGGACACCTACGCTCACAGGGTAGCGGGATTGAATGAGCCAGGGATAAACAGGGTTGTAGGTTTCCTGTATCCACCCCAAGGAAGCCACTCTTTTTTTTAGGTGAGAAAATATGAAAATTGGTGTAATTTCAGATACACACATACCTTCAAGATGCCCAAAACTTCCTGATGAAGTATTTAGTATTTTCTCTGATGTGGATTTGATAATCCATTGTGGTGATATAAACGACATCTCTGTAATTGATGAATTAGAATCTATTGCTAAAACCCTATCTGTTAGAGGCAATACCGATATTTTAGACCTATCTGAGGAATTATCTTTCAAAATAGGTAATTTTAATATTGGAGTCATACATGGTCATCAAATTGTGCCGCGAGGGGACTTATTAAAAATGAAATATTATGCCTTAGAAAAAAACTGGGACATTTTAATATCTGGACATACACATACCCCTTTAATTGAAAAAATAAACTGTGAAAATGGTAAATATATATACCTTCTTAATCCAGGTAGTGTAGGAGAGCCAAGATATTCACCAAAAACTGTAATGAAGATTGAAATAGATGAAAATAACAATTTAATTGAACCTAAGTTGTATGTTATAAGGTAGTTTTGGATGGTTATAATGATGATAGTATATCGTCCCTCATTTTTTGTTTTTTTAAATAATCTTCTTTTAATTCTTTATTAATACTTTTTAGCATACTCTTAACATTAGGTATATAATACATTTTAGGTTTTTTACCTATTGAACTTATAATTCCTCTATATTCTAAATCGTTCAATATACTATAAAGTTTTGTCTGAGAAATATTAGTTTTACCACCTATTTCCTTTGCACTTAGATGGCATTTTACAAGTTCTGATAGGACTAAGGATTCCTCATCTGAAAATTCAAAAGTTTTGAAAATATTATACCAGTCCCTATTAGTATCATCAATATACTCTAAACATATTCCCACAAATGTTAAAGTATTGTGTAATCGTATTATATCTTTTACAACTGTCTCCCCAAAACCTAAGATGCCAGTGGTTATACCTCCTCCATTTTTTTGAGTATATTCATTATAGTTTGATATATAATTATGCGTGCTAATAGTATTATTGATAATATTGTCAGTATTATTATAATTATTAATATTATTATAACCACTGTAATTATTATTAGTATTACTGTCAATATTATTATCATTATTATTATCATTATTTTTTTTATTATTATTCAACTTGTCATTGTTATTATCAATATTCATATTTAGATATTTTTTAAAGTCTGATGATACTATTGTTCCTAAATACCTATCAGGATTTAAAATAATATCCCTTACTGTGCATTCTATTAAAAATATAAATGGATGTTTAAATTCATTTTTTAATTTATCATACTCATACTTAAAAGAGTCCATAACTAACTTTGGTGAGGTTCTCATTAGTTCTATGAATGTGATGTTATTTATTGGATGGGATAAAATTATACTATCCTCAACAATATCTCTGATATAGAGTATTTTATGATTGCCATATATGTTTTGAACTCCCAAGGGATATAGGATTGTAAAATCTATGTATTTACTTGAATAGGGAGTACGATTATCCACTTCTTCCTTTGATAACCCAGTATATTTACATATCGTATCTCTATAAACCTCATAGGCGGGTTTATTATTTAATTCATAAATAATATTCCCATCGCTTTTAGTTATTCTAAAATATCGGTTGGTGGGCATATAACTATGATTGTAAATAATTTTAAATTTTTTTCGTGTTGAAAGGGTAGCTATAACAGTATATCCTTTTAAAATCTTCCCTTTATATATTTGATAAAAACTATCAAACGTTAGCCCATCCCCACATGTGCCACCTATCATATTCATTGACAGTTTTTCTGCGAGAGCATTTGTTATTAAGTGTTCATGATTAGATTCCCAATCGTTGAAAACTATTCCAAAGAATTTCTCATCAAAACTTATTTTTTTATATGTTTTTTTTATTTTATCCAACATTTTAGTTCCAATTTTATAGCCACTATTTTTTGGATCTTTTTTAGTATATTCACAGGAGATAGTGCTTTTAAAATCACTTCCAAAAGCAATAATTAATACGCCATTCTCATAGGTTTTACCATAGGGTGAATACTCCCCACCTGTTGAACCCCCAATTACCTTATCCATGTCAATATGGTGAGAAAGTCCTTTAAGAAATTTCTTTAGTGTGTTTATGTCTCTGATTGAAGATAATAGCAGTATAAGTTCAGGATTTGGTAAATTTTTCTTTAAATCAGCCCCCGTTAAAACACCATCCACATAAGGATTTTTAACAATTTTATGTAAATAATACATAGATTACACCGACATATCTATTGAATAAAAAATAAAATAAATTTTAATAAAAATTTTACAATAAATTAAATTTCATATATAAAATTTATATAATAAAAATTATAAACACATTATTATAAATTTGGCTTATAATTATTATTATACTTTTTCATATTGTATTCACCATAATTTATTAATTCATTTTTTATTTTTAAAATATTAAATAATCAGGGGGGTGATGATTATGAGAGACATTATATTATCGGAATGTATGGATATATTGATGGAGCATGGATATAAAGTTAGCCAATCATTTGGAAGGTCGTGCTTTGATATTATTGCTAAAAAGGATGATTTTACAATAATATTAAAAGTATTAAAAAACATTGACAGTTTCACTATGGAACAATCAAATGAACTTCTTAAAATAAGTTATGCTTTAAATGCTCTCCCATTGCTAATTGGAATAAGAACAAGAAACTTCCAAATGGAGAATGGCATAGTTTATGAAAGGTTCCATATTAAGGCGATAACAAATGAAACATTTAAATCATATTTAGAAGGCAGTCCTCCCATAGTATATGCTGGAAGGGGAGGTTTTTTCGTAAATATCGATGGGGAAACTTTAAGAAAAATAAGAGAAAGTTTAAATATATCAATTGGTGAGTTGGCTGACTATGCAAATGTTTCAAGAAAAACCATATATAAATATGAGCAAAATCAGGCAAATCCCTCCGTTGAAGTGGCAATTAAATTAGAAGAATATTTAAATGCACCCTTGGTCAGAAGTGTTAATTTATATCCTGAAATGACGGATTTTAATTTAATACAGGATAAGGATAAATACGATGAAAATACTGAAAATAATGACTTTAAAAAGTATGTAATCAATATAATGGACGACTTAGGATTTAACATAGTTGAAACTAAAAAGGCACCCTTTGATGCTTTAATAGGTATTGAAGACTACGATAAAGAACAGGAGGAAATAGGTAGATATTATTTAAAAAACATTCTACTAACAAACATAGATGAAAAAGAAACAGAGGAGACAATAAAAAAAGCAAATATATTGAATAAAATATCCAGTATAGTGGATAGTTATTCATTAATCATATTGGAAGAAGAATCAGATACTAAAAATCTAAACCACACTACCATAATTACAGTAAATGATTTAGAAAAGATGGACGATATTGTAGATCTACTATATTATATAAAAAAACACTAATTGCTCCATTATTATTTTTTAAATATTATCTACTATGGATATTTTATAAATATTATAATTATTATTAGGGTAGTAGTATGGACATGAATAGTTTAGAAAAAAATCTATTAAAAAATATTGATACATTACCAGAGGGTTGTAAATACTGTATTAAAGGGGAAAAATTAGTGCTCTTCATAACGGGAGAGTGTGATGAAAATTGTTTTTACTGTCCAATATCTGAAAAGAGAAAAGGAAAAGATGAAATATATGCAAATGAGAAAAAAATATCAAATTTAATAGAATGTGTAAATGAGGTAGAACTTTGTGGTAGTAAGGGTGTAGGCATTACAGGAGGGGACCCCCTATTAAAAATAGATAGAACTTGTGAATATTTAAAATGTCTTAAAAATAAATTTGGGGATAGTTTTCACTCCCACCTATATACCAGTCCCACGTATATAAATGAAGATAATTTAAAAAAATTAAAAGATGCTAATTTAGATGAAATTCGTATCCATCCTACAAAATATTTTAACTTAAAATTGGATGATAATGAGAAGAAAAAATATATAGAATATTTAAAGAATAGATTAAAACTTGCTATGAAGTATATTAAAGATGTTGGTGTAGAAATACCTGCAATACCTAATTATGAAGATGAAATAATATATTTGGCTGAGGAATTAAATAAAATTGGTGTAAAATTTTTAAATCTTAATGAATTAGAATACTCTGAAACTAATTATAAAAATTTGATAGATAAGGGATTCTATCCAAAAAATGACTACTCTTCATCAATTAAAGATAGTGAAGAGACTGCTCTAAAAGTAGTTAATTACTTTAAAAATAAACCTAATTTTAAAATGATAATACACTACTGTCCATCGTCATTAAAGGACAGTATTCAAATGAAAAACAGGTTAATAAACAGAGCAAAAAATGTTGCCAAACCATATGATATAATTACAGATGAGGGTTTAATATTAAGGGGCATAATGGTTTTTGAAGGGGATAATAAAAGTGGAATGAAGGATATTGTTGAAATATTAAAGGATAATAATGTTGATTATGAAGTATCTTATAATGATATATATATTAATCCTGTAATCTTAGAGGATCTAATATATTCTTTAAAAAATATAGGTTATCCAATAAATTTTGAGTGCTACATTTCTGAAAGGTATCCTACTTCTGATGGTTTGGAAGTGGAAAGAATACCATTAATTACTAAAAAGAAAAAATTAGGGGATATTAGACGAAATAGAAAAAAATAGAAAAATAATAAAATTAATAAAAAAATAATAAAATTATTAATTATAATATTAAATGATATTAAAATTATACTAAAAATTATTATTATTTAATAAATTATTAATTAAAAATGTTAATTAATGGTGGTATTTTTGATTACCTTATTTAAAAATAAGGAGGACTTTGAAAATTATAAGAACACTGTTAAAAAAATAAAGGAGAAAATAGAAGATTATGATGGCCTTATTAGAGTTATAACCCATCACGATTCAGATGGTTTAAATGCCGGTGGAATAATATTAAAAATACTTTATAGATTAGGTAAAGATTTTCATCTATCAGTATTTGAACACTTAACAACTTATGAAATAAACAAACTTATAGAGGAATACAAAAAAAATAAAAATACTCTGTATATTTTTGCTGATATAGGCAGTGGGCAAATTGATGCTCTAATTAAAAATAAATTTAATTGTATAATATTAGACCACCACCCACCATCAGTAATGGATACTGAGATTGATAATATTTTACAACTAAATCCCCATATATTTGGTATGAATGGGTCTCGGGAGGTCTCTGGCAGTGGAGTATCCTATTTAGTAGGTAGGGAGTTTGGATACTATGATTTAAGTATGTTTGCAATAAGTGGGGCAATAGGAGATATGCAACATAAACCATTTATTGGAATAAATAAGTTTATTTTAAATGAAGGTAGATTAAAAAACTATATTTTAAATGTTGTTAAAGATATTATCTATAATTGCTATGATTTACCACTTTGGCAGTCAATACTCTATAACACAGACCCCTACATAAGGGAATTTAAAAGTAAAGGGGAAGTTATTGAGTTCTTAGAAAAAATAGGTCTAAATCCTAACAAACCATATCTTGAAGGTAATGAAAAGCATATTCTTGCCGATGCACTTTCTGAATATGTTGATAAAGAAAAACTATGGATTGATAGATATATAATCAGGCATAAAATAGGGGATGCATTATATTTGTCTGAGATTGTAAATTCATCTGGTAGGTTAGGATATGGGGGCATTGGATTAGGAGCCATTTTAGAGGATGAAGAATGTATAAGAAAGGGAAAATGTAATTATATCGCTTATAAGGAAAAAATCATAAATGAAATAAAAAGTATAAAAATAAAATCTCTTAAAAATATAGAGTATTTCTATGGTAAAAAGGGAATAACCGGACTAATTGCCAGTTTGTTAGTTAAGGATAAGCCAGTTATTGGCTTCTATAAGGACGGAGAATACTATAAGGTTTCATCTCGTGGTAATGATAAACTTGTAAGTAGAGGTCTCAATTTAACCGAGGCAATGAAGTTGGCTGAAAAGTATGGTGGAAGTGGTGGGGGTCATAATGTTGCTTCTGGAGCCAAAATACACCAGACAACTTTGGATGATTTCCTAAGGGATGTAGATGAATTAATAGGAAAACAATTAAATAGTAAATTGAAAATTTAAGGCAATACAGATTTAATGGGTAATATATCTATCGTTCATTGTTATCTGATATGCTTTACAAGACCATCTGTCCAATATTTCATCAATGTGCATTCTACTATGTCCTTTCTTTATTTTGGCAAGTTTTCTAAGTTTGCACAGGGTCTCTTTAAGTTCAGGGTCATCCATAAATGGAGCATTTAAAAGTAAAGATACTGCTATGCTATCTACATTGCTATCATTATTGCCCATTATACCACCATCTTCTAATATTTGGCTCAATTAAATGACTAAAATTTAATAAAATAATAAACTAATGAAATAATATAAATAAAATTATTTTTAATTTTATTAAAATTATTTTTAATTTATTTATATTTATAGTATATATAAATTTCTCTTCAATGTGGTAATAATATTTTAAATTTTATAATAATTAGTAATACTAATAACTATATAAATATTACGATTTGATTATACCTGCCAATAATATGTAAAGAAATAAAGAGAGTTTTCATTTACCACAAAAAGATGCTAAAATGGATTATAAAAATAATAAAAATAAATAAAATAAATAATAAAAAAGGAAAAAGGGATACTTATGAAAATAATTAAGGAAATTCCTGAAAAAAATATAATAAAAGTAATGCCTGAAAATTTAGATGACCTATGGCATCTATCAAATATAATCTCTCCAAATAATGTGGTTTCAGCAATGACTGAGCGAAGGATTGAGGATAAAGGAGATAAAATAAGGGCTGATAGAGGGGTTAAAAGAAAAGTTTATTTAGGTATAAAAACTGAAAAAATAAACTTTGATGAAAATACTAATAGATTGAGAGTTAGTGGTAAAATAATACATGGACCAGATGATGTGCCTATTGGTGCATACCATACCATAGATATTGAGCCATTTACAGAGGTATCTATTCAAAAAAATTGGAAAAGAATGGACCTTCAAAGGTTAAAGGAAGCAGAACAATCGGGAAAAAAGCCAAAAATCATCGTTGTGATAATGGATGATACTGAGGCAAATGTATATTTAATTAGGGACTATGGGGCAAAGGAGATTGCACATATAAAATCCAGTGTTTCAAAAAAATTGGACTACAAAAGACAGGAACAGGAAAGGATAAGTTTTTTTAATGAAATAATTAATGTTATCTCCCAATATGAGGACGGTAAAATACTTGTCGCTGGTCCAGGATTTGCAAAGAACAATTTTCAAAATTATGTTTCTGAGAAATATAGAAACCTGTTTCAAAGAATGGTCTTTGATTCTACAAATCATACTGGTTCCTTAGGTCTATCAGAAGTTTTAAAGTCAGGGATAATAAATAGAATATATGGAGAGGATCGGCTTAGCAAGGAAACACAACTAATAAACAAACTTTTAGAGGAAATATCCAAGAGAGGTCTGGCAGTTTATGGATTGGAAGAGGTAAAAAAAGCAATAAATTACTCTGCCATAGATACCCTATTAATAACCGATGAGTTTATGAGGAAAAATAGAAAACTTGTAGAGAATCTTATAAATTCCGTTGATGGTAGTGGTGGAAAATCCATAATCGTCTCAACTGAGCATGAAGGAGGTAAGATTCTTAAAGGATTAGGCGGCGTAGGGGCAATTTTAAGGTTTCCAATAGAATAACTATTTTTATGTTTTATTATTTATTATTAGGACTTACGCACTTAATATATTAAAATACAGTTAAATAAATATTCTACTACACTTACTAATACATATTCATCTGACTTAAAACATAATTTTTAATAGCCTCCCTTACAATACCCATCTTATTATCCCCTATCTTAAATACTTTAATCCATTCATAACCTCTTAAATGAACTTTAATGCCTTGTTAGGAATATCTACTTATTTTAAATATGTATGCTTGAAATGCATAAGTCCTAAAATTTAAAAATATTTAAATTAAAAATATATTTATAGTATTATTATTTTTATTTTAATAATTTACCGTTTAATATCTTACTTTTTATATTATTTAATCTATTTACCATAACATTCTGGGCAGAAAATTCATCAATTATTTCAGAATACAATTCTTGATTACAGTTAGCACCATGTAAGTTGGCGCAATTGAGGGCAATTTGACCCAATACTATATCTTTATAGTTAGGATCATTAATATCATCAATATACTTAACCAGGGATAATAACCTATCCTTCTTTTCACCATCTGTTAAACTTTCAGATTTTGCAATCCCCTTAGCCAATTCACACAATACTTTTGTCTTAATACTTTCACTATCTATGTTGTTTATATGTTTAATAACATAATCAAAGTCGTTCAAACTCCCACCTTACTATATTGGTTAATTATATTTAATTCATAGGGTTAATCCACCACATATATAAGTTAATAAATTATCATCTATATAAAATTTATGGTATTTATTATTCAAATACCCTGATATTAGTTTATCTAATAAGTAAGTTAGTTGATTTAGTTAAGTATTTTAACATGCTTTACCATTTTCATTAAAGTAGATATTCTTTAACTTTTGTAATTTATCTATTATTAGAACTGGTTTTTTCCCATCCTCAAATTATTGTTTATTGTTTTGATTTTTATCATAATATCTATAAAATTATTAAAATTATTTAAAAATATTATTAAAATTATTAATTTCATTATTTTTTTATTTATAAAAAAATTTTTAATTATAAAAATTAAATTAACTGACAAATATATAAAACCCTAAAAGAATTAGGAGAGCCCCTGAAAGTTTATTAATAATATTGCCCCTTTTACCAATTTTTTCCATAATTAGCATTTTACTCTCTACGGAAATAATGCTTAGCAAAATTATTGGAATGCCAAAACCAATGGAATATACAAATAATGAAATAAAGCCAAAAATCACATCCCCCTTTGTAGCAGTATAGGATAGTATAGAAGCCAATACTGGATCGGCACACACATTAGCGCTAAACCCATAAACAATGCCTATTATAAAGGATAGAATAACCTTGTAGCCCATAGGAATATCTTCTTTTATTTTATTTATGAATCTTTCAAGACCTATTTTTGATGAACGAAATGTAAATTTAAGATTACCTCCTAATAATAGAATTATTCCAAAAAATATGGTGATAAAAGCGGCGATATATTTTAAATAATATAGCGAGAGTATATTTCCAATATATGATGATAATGCTCCCATTAAACTAAAAAGTAATGCAAATCCTAAGACAAATGTTATGGATATAATTAAACCATCAAATCTATTTTTACTTACTCCAAAGGTATAGGTTAAGGCAATAGGTAGGATGGTTATAACACAAGGACCTAACGCTGTAAATAACCCACTTAAAAATATTATGATTAAATCCACAAAATCACCAAAATTTTACATATTATTAACTATGACTTTAACCTTTTGTTAATAAGGTTTATTACTCTATCTATCCCTTTTCCCTCTTTCAACACAGTAGGAACAAATATATCCAACCACTGTCGCCAAGGTTTAGGATATCCAAAAGTTTCAACAATATTGTCAAGAATATCGTCCCTCTCATCATTTTTTATTTTATCCATCTTATTTATAATAACTATTGGTTCCTTACCAATAACCTCATTTAAAAAATCAAACATTTCAATATCTATGGGTATTTCTCCCCTTTTGTCCCATCTATTAACTATTTCACTAAATGATTTTCCATCTATAACTAAAATTGAGCCTTTTATATTGTCCCTATTCTCAACATAACTTACAATTTCCCTCTTTATCTTTTCTTGCACACTGTCATCAAGTCCAGTCATAAAGCCAAAGCCTGGTAAATCTACCAAAGTATATGTTTTCAATGGATATTTGTTTATTTTTAAAGTGACTCCTGGCTTTTTTCCTACCCTAATATTGTTATTTTTAGTAAGTAATCTTACCAATGTTGATTTACCCACATTTGACCTACCTACTACAACAATTTCAGGTTTAGACGATTTACTCTTATGAACGGTTAGTTTTTTAAATTTTTCAATATCCATATTCATAATTATCCCAGTTTAATTTTTAAAAAATGTAGAAAATATCATAATCTTTTAAAATTATTAATAAAATTAAAATTATTAAAATCATTGATATATTTAAAATTAATAAAATATAAAATTAATATGAATAATATAAATATTTAAATTCGTAAAAAAATTAAAAGAAATCTCCTTAAATTTTATAATTGTATAATTATTATATTTTTTAATATAATATTAATTTTTTATTAATTTTTTTAATCCATATTATTTTTTTACCTATTTTTATTTATTTCCTATGGTTTTAATAACATTATCTACAATTTCAGGCGCTAAACCAATATATGTTTTAGGATCCATAAGTTCTTCAAGTTCTTCATTAGAGAGGTATTTCATAACCTCATCATTTTCAGATAAAACCTCTTTTAAATGTCGTTTTTCATCATACGCCTTCATTGCACATTGTCTAACAATCTCATGGGCTGTTTGTCTTCCCATACCTTTTTTGGCAAGTGTTATCATCACTCTCTCAGCCATTATTAAGCCCTTAGTTAAATTTAGATTTTTATCAACATTTTCCTTATTTACAGATAGTTTTTTAATGCCTTTAATCGCTAAATTTAAAATATGGTCAAGTAAGACACAGGATTCTGGAAATAGGCATCTTTCTGGTGAAGAATTTGTTAAATCCCTCTCTTCCCAAAGAGGTATGTTATCAAACTCAGCAAGGGCATTTGCCTTTATAACTCTGGATAAACCACATATTTGTTCAAAGGTTATAGGGTTTCTTTTATGTGGCATAGTGGATGAGCCTGTCTGTTTTGTAGGGTCGAACTCTTCCTCTAACTCACCGATTTCAGTCCTTTGCATGCTTCTAACATTTACACCAATTTTATTAAGTGTCTGGGCAATAAGTGCCAAGATTGCCATAAATTCCCCATGCCTATCTCTTTGTATAACTTGGTTGGATATTAAAACTGGTTTTAAACCAAGAATTTCTCCCACTCTTTTATGGATTAGTATGCCTTCTTTTCCCAGACCTGCCATCGTCCCAACTGCTCCCGTAATCATAGACACGCATAATCGTTCTTTACAACTTTCCAGTCTTTCAATATGTCTATCAATTTCACAAGCCCATAGTGCAAATTTCATACCATAGGTTGTAGGTATGGCGTGCTGTCCATGAGTCCTACCTATACAAACAGTATATTTATGCTCTTCTGCCTTTTCAATGAGAACATTTTTTAAATCTTTTAATTTTTTTAAAAGAAGTTCTATGCTATCCTTAAATTGCAATGACTGGGCAGTGTCAATTATATCATTTGATGTAACTCCAAAATGTATATATTCACCACTCTTACCATCACATACCTCGGCAAAAGCCCTAACAACAGATACAACATCATGCCTTGTTTCTCTTTCTATTTCTTTTACCCTTTCTAATTTTACATACTTTGTAGATGCTTTTCTACAAATCTCTTCTGCATATTCCATAGGTATTATACCCAGTTCTCCCTGAGCACGGGCTACTGCTGCCTCTACTTCAAGCATTTTTTGTAATTTTGTTTCTTCGTCCCATATTTTTTTCATTTCCTCTGAACCATATCTAAAATCTATTGGATGTACAGCCATTTTTTTCACCATTAGAATAATTTAAATTAAAAATAAAAGTGCAATAAAAATAAAAATTATAATTAAATATATTAAAATTATAATAATATTAATAATATGTTATATATAAATAAAATTAAAATAAATTAAAAGTTATAAAAAAGATTACTATGAAATGTCAGAAAGATTCATTTAAGAAACTTATGGAAACATTGGAATATTTAAAAGAAGAGAGTGAAGATAAAATAATAATCGTTGAAGGGAAAAAGGATATTGTCAGTTTAAATAAACTTGGAGTTTTTGGAACATTTATTCCTGTTAGGAATATTCCAATTTATTTATTATGTGATGAACTCCTGGAAATGGGTATAAAAGAAGTAATTTTAATGGTTGATTTTGACAGAAGGGGAAAATTATTAAGTAAAAGAATAATAGATGAACTTAGTAGTAGGGGAATATTTGTAAATACAAAAATTAGGAATGATATACTAACATACACTCATAAAGAAGTTAAAGATATTGAAAGTTTATATAATTATATATCTAAGAGATTGGAGATTTATAGGGTATAAATTATGATTAATAAAATAAGGGAAGATTATTTTAATAAACTAAATGTGGCTAAATAATGGGAACATTTAAAATTATCATTATATTAGATTCTACAATATTTATTATGTAATCGTGTTTGGGGTGAGATTGTGGATAATATTCATTTATTTACTTTTATATTTCCATTAGATAATGACTTTTTTATTGATTTAGCAATAGTTTTTACCATATCAATAATAATATTTATAGTTGGTTATATATTAAAATACCAAGGAGTTTTTGAAATTATTTATATTAGGGTAGTTTATGGCATTACTATTGGAATTGCATCTTTATTAATTTTAAATAATTTATCAAATCCTATACTGTTAGGAGCATTTATTGGGTCAGTAAGTGGGATATTAACAATATCTTCTGGAAATTTGTCAAGATTCATATTTTTAATGATAGTTGTATTTACAAATTTTAATATACTTACTAAAATGGGTTTTATTGGAATCATGTCGGTTCTAATATTCTATTGGATAGTATCTATGGTGGGTAGGGACATATACATGTCAATTACTAAAAAAATATATTACAAGTATATTAATAACATAACCACCAATAAAAATAATCCTTTATTAAAATGTTTATACGTTTTAAAATGGTATGATTCTCATAATAAAAAACTAAGTAATTACCTTTATAATGAAATTGAAAAAATGACTCTAAATAAATCTTAACACTTTAAATAATTACATTAAATCAGCATCAGTATAGACATATAACTTTATTTTGTATTTTAAAACCATTATTATTGTAAAAAACTTACTAACTATGGCTATAATTTTTTTATTATTTTTAATATTATTAATATTATTATTTTTATTAATTTTATTATTTTTTCGAAAATAATAATGATAAAAAATTATTATAATTAATTTAATCCACTTGTCCCATTAAATCTTAGGAATATTACTTCTTCTATCTATTAGTTCCCTCTGTTTAGCACTGTTCCAATTGGATATATTTTGTAAATATCCAGTAATACGGCTGAATTTTTGAATATTATCACTTCCACATGTTTGACAGGTATCCTTCAAACCAGCCATAGGATATTTACATTTTTCACATATACTAAGATTTTTTGTATATGTCCAGAAACCAATATCTGATTTGTAGAATATCTTTTTAGTAATATCCATTAATACCTCAGGGTCGGCGTATGCCTCAGCATTCCAAAAGTGCCCTATATGTCCTCCATTACATAAAGGATGGAACTTACCCTCAATATTTATTTTTTCCCCTAAACTAACCTGAGCATCTACCCTTACATGTGATGAGTTTGTATAGTAGAGTGAGTCAGTCCTTGAAAGGTCTCCTCTAACAACTGTTTTTGTCTCTTCCTTATAGTATTTGTAGTCCAAACGGGCAAATCTTCCGGCTGTGGATTCAGCAGGCGTTTGTGTAATTGTCCATCTAAGTCCTGTTTCCTTTTTAAGATTATCGGCATAGTTCCTCATATATTTAATTACCTTTTCCCCAAATTTAATTGCCTCCTTACTGCTATGAAGTTCTTCGCCAATATGGTATCTTAATAGTTCATTTAAACCTACAAACCCAAAGGTCTTTGTAGTATTTTCATATCTATAATATTGTTCATCTCCAAACCTCTGAGTCATAAAAGGCATTATTCTCTTTTCCAATATGTCCAAAGTTATTTGGTGTTTTATATCTAATGCTTCCTTAATAATTCCTAATTTTTCATCTAATATTTCAAATAGTAGGTCATCATCATGTTTTGCTTCATATGCAATTCTTGGTAGGTTTAAAGTGTACCATTGCATATTTCCTGTTCTAAGTGTATCATTTTCAGGATTATTTGTCCAATCTCCACTTAGTCGAGTCCTGCAACCCATTGCATTTGTATTTTCTGCCTGCCATTCAGGATGCATATTTATAAAGTAAGGAACTCCCCATTTACTACTAAGTTGATGTATTTTTATCATTAAGTCCTTATTTTCATCACTAAAAGCATTTTCTCTTAATTTTATAATAAAGTTTGGAAATAGGAATGGTTTCCCTATGGCATCCCCTTCCATCATAATATCTACAAGTGCTTCAAGTATTAGTTTTGCCTCTTCCTCATAATCACCATAGGTTCCTCTTGTAGATCCATGAATTACTGCCTCTTTATCTTTTAAGTAATTAGGAACCTCTATTTCAAGATTTATGCTACTAAAAACTGTTTGGCCGCCTCTGGCTACATACATCTGGTTCATTTCATAGATGAACATCTGCATAAGTTGTTTTATTCTGTCATAGGATAATCCTCTCATGTATGGGGCAAGCCATATATTGAACTCATCTATACTTTGTCCCCCACTCATCTCACACTGGGCAGCACTTAAAACCTTTGCAGCATGCTGTATTGCTACCTCAGCATGTTTTGCTGGTTTTGAGACGCTTGTATGTCTTCCTGTTCCATCTACTTTTAAACCATACATAAAGAAATTACGAAGGTCGTGCTGACAACAAACCGGTCTAATTGCAGCATATTCTAAATCATGTAAATGTATATCTCCCCTCATGTGAGCATCGGCTATATGTTTTGGAAAAACTTCTAATAAAGCATATTGTTTCATTGTTTCGTCGGCTACCCATTTATGAATGGACTCTGGATTATGCATAAGATTTGCATTTTCCCTGGTACCCATATTAATAAGTTTTTTAATATCATATATAGGAATACCCAGACGAGTATGTTTTATTCTAAAATCTTCTAAACCATGCTCAATTAATTTTGCATTTACCAATTCCCTAATCATGGGGGCGGTTAAATAATTTGGAGATATATTTCTTATCTCTTTCTCAACCTCATCCCCTATTTTTTCAGAAGTTTTCCTATCTAAACCAGTTTCATTTATTAGTGCTTCTACTATTTTACTCTTATCAAATGGTTGAAATTCATTGTTTGAAGTTCTTACCTTTAAAACATTTTTCATCTGATAGTTTTTTAAATAATCTGTGCCATATTCATTGTCAATTTCCTTTAAAACATTACAAACGATGCTTTTTAACTCTTGGGAAGATATTCCGTTGTATATCTTATTATAAACCCTATTTAATATTCTATCAATATGGTCATAATCAACATTAGAATTTAAAAGTGATTTTACCAACTTATTTTTGTTAAACTGTTCAGCAGCCCCACTTTTCTTTATTATTTTAACACCCACATCTTTCAAACCCTTGGAATTTATCATCTAACCACCAGATTTTATACGATATTCTTATTTTTTTATGGTATTTATATACAAAATTACCTTATTTTTGCATATATGTTTAGACATATATAATGTTATCCATACTAATATCGTCCAACTTTTGGAATATATTCCGATGTTAGTATATCTGTGTTTATATGAGTATATTCTATTTTATCTTAATTGGTTTTGTAAATTTTGGAGTATTAACATAATTTTTCCCTTTTTATTGATTTAAGAACTCTATAACCTCCTTTTATCTTAACTGTTTCAACATTTCCAAATGTTTTATCTAAAAAATCCCCCAACGACTTTGCCCCATGTTTGGTCTGTATAACAAGATACATTGAGCCATTATTTTTTAAATATTTTTTACCCTCTGTAATAAGTTTATGTATTACATCCCTACCTGCTCTTATCGGTGGATTTGATACAATTATGTCAAATTTTTTATCCCCTATTTTTTCATACAGGTCTCCATTGAGAACTGTTATATCTTTATCATTTAAGTTGTTTAATTTTATATTCTCCTTTGCTAATTTTACCGCTCTTTTATTTATATCTGTCATAATTACGGATTTAACCTCATCACATGCCCCTATTCCAATTACCCCATAGCCACAACCAACATCTAAAAGATCCATATTTTTATTTAAATCCAAAGATTCTAAAAGTAATTTAGTCCCTTTATCTATTTTTTTTGGAGAGAATATACCACTATCTGTTTTAAAAATCAATTTTTTACCTCTAATAATATCTTCTAAGATTAGTATATTGTGCTTTGACTTAGGATTCTTTGAAAAATAGTGCATAGTATCCCAAATTACTTAAATTGACTAAAATAAATTATATTAAATTTTTAAATAATTATTAATTTTATTATTAATTTAAAATTATTATAAAATCTTATTATAATAATAGTAAAAATTGTTAAAAAATAAAAAAATAAATATTTTAATTATAATTATTTTTCAACTGGCAAACCATTATTTATCCAGTTTATTATTCCCCCATCTAAGTTTATGATATTTTTAAACCCTAAACCATCCATTATATTACATGCCTTCATACTTCTTATGCCCCCTTTACAATATACAACATATGTTTTTTCCTTATCCAACTTATTAACTTTATCAGCAAAGTTGCCACTTTGAATATTTATTAAAATTGCCCCCTTTAAATGACCATCATTTTTATACTCTTCCTCAGTTCTAACATCAAGAATAACTACATCCTTATTGTTTTGTATTAATTCATAAACTTCCTTGGGAGATTTATTCACTATTGCCATTTTACCCCCTCTATTTGATTTTTATAGTATTTTATCCATTTTAAATATTTTTATATTTTTTTAATAAAATATTTTAATGATAATTTAAAAATAAAATTAAAAAAATAAATTTAAAATTAATTAAAAATTAATTACATTGCTCCACTGCCGCCACTTTGCAACATCTGTTCTAATGACTGTTGCAATTCCATTATTCTTTTCTCTAATTTTTCCTCCTGTTTAGACAATGTTGAGACTCTTAACTTTAATGTCTCAATTTTTTCAGACAATTCTTCTTTAACTTCATCCTTCTTTCTTTTAACAAAGACAGTTCCAACTAATTTATATACCTCATCACTTTCGGACTTTTCAATTTCCTCTAATGCCTTTTCAATTTCTTTTATTTGTATTTCCATCTGTTGTTTTTGCATTGATATTGCCTGTAATTGTTGTTGCAACTGTTGGAATTGCATTAATTGATTTTGCACATTTGCAGGTAGTTCCATCATTATCACCTTTTAATTACCATTATTTATTTTTATTATTTTTTTATTTTTCTTAATTTTTTTATTTTTCAATTTATTAATATTTATTTTATTTTTTATTATTTTTTATAATTTTATTTTATTTTTTAGTTTTTTAATTATTTTTTGATGATTAAAATTAATCGTCATCTTAATTATGGATAATTTTTATCCAAATATTATTTTACTGTTAATTTATATATACTTTCCGCCACTTTAATCCATCTTAAATAGGAATATATTGATGCTTTTAAAATGGATATATCATCAC
>Ga0256840_1001787_pt1 | contig 19660 bp, 15 predicted proteins | sample 355202metaG_FD_185969 | JGI IMG/M metagenome (GOLD analysis project Ga0256840, IMG submission 185969) | Hydrothermal vent microbial communities from Mid Atlantic Ridge, Atlantic Ocean - 355-202 | ecosystem: Environmental > Aquatic > Marine > Hydrothermal vents | place: Atlantic Ocean: Mid...
CAAACGGGGTTGAAACTCAGACAATTGTGTAGGAGTGCGATCGCTACACAGAACTATTTGTTTGGAATGATCTATCAAATGATTAAGTGTATGAAAAAGTTCCGATTGTATTCCATTCTTTCCTATCAGGAACTGGATATCATCTATCATCAACACATCTATTTTCTCTCGGAAATCTTTTCTAAATTCCTGCGTTGTTCCACCTCTTATGGCCATAACAAGATCATTCATGAATTTCTCTGCCGTTACGTACAACACACGCATGTCAGGGCTGTTTTTCAGAAGATAATTTCCCATAGAATGAAGAAGATGTGTTTTTCCAAGACCCACACCACCATATATGAAAAACGGATTCAATTTGCCTAAATCCTTGGTCACCTCAAGCGAGCCATCGTAAGCCTCTTCGTTAAATGGACCAACGACGAAATTTTCAAAGGTGTATTCCTTGTTGAACTCACTAAAAATGACGGGACGTTTTCTGATCAAACGTTCCTTTTTTTCTTTCTTCGCTTGAAAGGTTTTATCGGCCATTTCATCTTTTATAACGTATGGAACATTCTTTCCTAAAACTTCGCGAATGGCTTCCTTGAATTGTTTGTCGTATTTTTGATTGAGCCAATCTTTTATGAAAAGATTTCCGACAGTAAAAGTAATCAGCGCATCCGTTACAGACCTCACGCTGAAGGTTCCAAACCACATTTCCCACGATTTTTTAGATATTTTGGATTTTAAAGCGGCAACGATCTCTTTGGATACTTCCATCTCCGACCCTCTCTGTTTTTATGAAGAGTAAAAAACCCATTTCTATGATACCAAAAAAGGTAGCAACGATTTGCGAAATTATTGTAAAGATTTAGGTACCTATCTCTCGCTCTATTTGTTGAATCATGAAAAGCCTATAATACAAGCCCTTCCTCTTCATAAGGGTAGCGTGCTCTCCGGATTCTACTATCTTACCTTCGTCCATCACGAAGATCACGTCACTGTCTTTAATTGCAGCCAAATTATGAGTGATCACGATCAGCGTTACATTCTCTAATTGACGAGATAAATCTCTCAATATCATGGATGCTGTCTCAGAATCTACCGCAGACAGCACATCATCCAATATAACAATATGGGCATTTTTAAAAATTCCTCTCGAAAGGGTGAGACGTTGACGTTGTCCCCCTGAAAGGGTTACACCTCGCTCTCCTACCATAGTGTCGTACGATTTATCGAACTTAACAACTTCTTCATGAAAATGCGCGATTTTGGAGACCCTTTCCACGTCATCAATTGGAAACTTTTCAACCCCGAAAGCGATGTTTCTTGCTACCGTATTACTGAATAAAAACGTATCTTGCGGAATGAGTAACACATGATCTCTTAAACTTTTCGTTGCTATACTGTTGATGTCTATATCGTTATAAAATATATGCCCGTTTTCCACATCGTAAAGTTTCACCAAAACCTTTGCAAGAGTTGATTTGCCACATCCTGTCTTCCCTACAACGGCAACTTTTTGACCAGCCTGGACAGACATACTAACGTTCTTCAGTATTTTGATATCTCCATGAGAAAACTCCAGTGATTTCAAACTCAAAGATCTGAAACCCTTGGGAAATTCTAAGCCATTAGAATTTCTTTCAGATTCATTCATTATTGCCGATAATCTTTCCATTGATGCCCTGCCACGCTGTAAAACATTTACAACATATCCAAGTGCTATAAATGGCCATACTAACATACCAAGATAAGAAATGAACGCAATAAAACTGCCCAAGCTCACTGTGCCATTCACGACCATGCGTCCACCATAGAATAATGCTATAGATGTCGTAGCTGCTGCAAGAAAGTCAATTATTGGATCGAAGATCGCGGAAACTTTGAGCAGCGATATATTGTTTTGAACGAACCGATCACACTCTTTAGAAAAAAGCTCTTCAAAATTTTTCTCCACCCCATAAGATTTTATGGTTTTAACATTGGAGAAGCTTTCTTGAGCTCGTTCACTAATCGACGAGAAAGACTTCTGGACTCTTTTAAACCTTTTGTGTATCTTCCCACCAAATATCCATGACGCGAAAGCCACAAATGGAATGGGAATAAGCGAAATAAGAACAAGTTTGTAGCTCACCGTTGTAAGCATGCCAAAGAAAACAAACGCCGTCATCGCAACAGCATCTGTGGACATTACCACGCCTTGACTCAGAGCCACGCGTGTAGCCATGATGTCGTTGGTGAAATAGGCCATAAGATCTCCCACACCTCTGACATCAAAAAAAGATATTGGAAGCCTGAGTAATTTCTCGAAAAGATTTTGATGGGCATATTTTTCAAATTTTCTGGCACCACCTATTATAAGAATTCTCCAGAAAAAACGACCAACCATGACAGCTCCTGCTATTGCAAGAACACCAACAGCATAATACAAAATAAGTTTCATGTCTACAGGAGTTTCGGTCAACAAATTGACTGTTTTACCAACTAGCTTTGGAACCAGAATTTGCAGATAATCTATAACCACCAAAAAAATTATTCCTAATGCGTATCTTGGCCAATGACTCCTTAAGAAATTTCTTATCAAAGTTCCATCACTCTTGATTTTCGGACTTCAGGATCGAGAAGCACACAAGTAGCTCTCCCAGTCAAGTATCCACAGCTTTCTCCGGGGTTAATCACCAAACTTTTCCCGCGAGTCATTATTACAAGTCTGTGGGTGTGGCCGAAAAAGACAAAATCATACTTTTGAGATTCAAGTGCAGGATAAAGTGCACGTGGTTCGTGCATAAGATATATCTTTTTGCCTTGAAAAGTGACCCAATTAGGTGATCTCAAAATCTGCCCTTTGGCCTTTTCTTGTACCAACAGGCGATCCCCATCGTTATTGCCAAAAACTCCAAAGAATTTGTACTCATCACTTAAGAGAATTGGAATTACAAATGGAGATACAAAATCCCCTAAATGAAAGATAGCATTTACATGGAACTGATGGGCAATTTTTACAGCATGGCGAATTTTATCGAGGTTATCATGAGAGTCCGAAATGATCATCCACATACTTATATTCCTCCCTATTTTTTGTACACTCTCTCACCAAACAATTTTGTTCCTATTCTAACGATGTTAGCTCCTTCTTCTATAGCAATCTTGTAAGAATTTGACATTCCCATGGAAAGATATTTCATTTCCACATTTGGAATGTTCAGCATCCTTATCTGTTCAAGTATTTCTCTTGTAATTTTGAAATACGGTCTTAATTTTTCTGGTTCTCCCATTTGTGGTCCCATTGTCATAAGACCAAGAATTCGAATGTTCCTCAAAACGGATATCTCCCTTACCACTTTTTCGACGTTTTCAGGCATCACACCGGATTTTTGAGGCTCTCTACCACTGTTAACTTCAATCAATATGGGCATAATTCTACCAATACGTGCACAACGCTTGTCAAGCTCTTCGGCAAGTTCAAAAGAATCTATAGTTTCTATCATATCGAATATGCGAATCACTTTGTTTATCTTGTTTTTTTGAAGATGACCTATGAAATGCCATTCAACCTTTTCTTCCACGCTTTGGAAAACTTTCTCGGCTTCTTGAACATAATTTTCACCTATTATTTCAACTCCAGCTCTTACAGCCTCGTTTATCTCGTCAGCTGTACGAGTTTTTGCAGCTGCGACAAGCTTCACACCCTCTGGAAGTTCTTGAAGTATCTTTTTCACGTTCTCTGTTATGGAAAACATTTTCCTCGCCTCCGTTCTTTTTGTTTCTGCTTTCAACATGTTCTTCACATTCGAGAGTATAAAATGCAAGAAGTCGAAAAAGCAAAAGAGTTTTAGGAAATTTTCTTTCGTGCCAAAATTCATTGATATGCCGTGTTCAATTGCATGCCTGTTGAGATCATGATCAGTATCATCATAAGCAGAAAACTTTACCCACTTGTAGAAAGGTATCTCATTATTTCCAGTGATATGGCTAATAATTGTTCTCATAACGGATTCCACAGTAACAAACTTTCTGTTCTGGAATTTTATGAGATCTTCCATTTCACTTTCTGCAGGGTTTGTCAGCACAAGGAAATCCCATACAACTCCTTCGGTTTGAGGTATAAGACCATATATGGCAAGTTCTAAATCATTTCTCGAATAAGCTTTTATTATCGACTCAATGATTTTTCTTCTTTGTGAAAAATATTCAAGACCCAACCAACTCTCAGCAATCTTTTTGATCTCTAACCTTGTGAGTCTTCTTGAAACAGCTTTGAATATCTTATTTGGCGAGAGAATTTCTAAGTTCCTTAATTTGATTTTGAAGATAATGTTAGGAGAAAAGAACCATCCTAACTTGGCTGCATCTTGCGCAAATTGAAATGTTTTTGGGCCAAGCACTTTCTTGTATTTTTCCAGGGATATGTCAAGTTCATCCATGAATCCCCTTTTCCATCTCTCAACAGCATTCTGCCACCGTTGCTCAAGATCGTTACTTCGTTTAACTCTTAAAGCATTTCTAAATGAATTGTAAAATGGTTTGTCTTCTTTCGGAGTGTAAAGTTCTTCAAAACCATTTGCTTTTGCAAAAGCAAAAGATAGTTTTCTCAAATCTGATTGTTTGACTCTTTCAAGCGTTTCTCGAGAAACTTTCTCAGTTATCAATTGTTCGACTATAGAGAGAAAAAACGCTTTTGCCTTTTTTTCCTCATTTGCTCTGTTGAACGTAAAATTGTCTATTCTCAAATCAACTGTAAAGCTTTTAATACTGGTTTCCCAAATGGTGAGCAAGTCAAATTCCTCCCTCTTCATTTTACTACAAATATAGTTTGTCATGCTAACATTGCGCACGTTTGATAAAGTTCTTTGACTAAAATGATATAATTTGTTTGGAATTTCTGGAGGTGGCTTGATTGATTTCTACAATATTCTTTTCGGTTTTAGCTGTGATGTTTGTGACATTCTTGTATGCATACAGACACATGACTCTTGCAAGAATGAGCCTAAGAAATGCCCTAAGAAGAAAAATTGCCATGTTGCTTATTGTTGCTGGCTCTCTGACGGGTACAGCATTTATAGTGGGGTCCTTTGTGATCAACGATTCTTTTCAGAATTACATGTATTCAGGACTTCGAAACAACGTTGGACGAATTGATGAAGTGATCACACCTAAGTCTTTTAATTTCAGCCCTGATCAAGTTAATGTCATTACTAATGCACTTTCCAAATCAAATTATGTGGATTCTGTCCTACCAATTGCGGTAAAAACCACTGTTGCGGTTTTAAAGGGTAAGCTGCGTTCCCTCGATCCGCATGCAATTTCTTTTGTTTCATTTATAGGCGTGGACCCCGGTCGTTTACGAAAATTTGGGGAAGGACGGAATTTCCCAAAAGTCAATCTCACTGGCAATGAAGTTGTTATCGGTCAAGCACTTGCCAATTCTCTTAAGTTGAAGGTGGGGGATACTTTTCAGGCTTTGAGTAATCCTTTGCAGTTCTTTTTTGGCGTTCCGCCAAGTTTTAAAATTGTTGGAATAGTTCCTCAAAAAGGGATTTTGGGTTATCGAGGAACAAGAGGAATCACTCTTCCAATTTTCCTAAGTGTCGACCAGATCAAACATTTCTTTGGAACACGGTACAATCAAATACTTGTTGCTAACAAAGGAAATTATCTGAGTGGCGTGCGTTTTACCAGAAAAGTGGACGAACTTATCAAAAAAGTAACGGGCGATACTGTCAAAATAAATAACATAAAAGAAAATCAAATAAGGAGCGTTAATAGCGGCCAAGTTGGGAAAATTTTCCTATTGCTGAGCAGCTTTGCAATTGTGGCAGGAACGCTTTTGCTCGTTAATATTTACACGATGCTTGCAGACGAAAGAAAAAGCTCTCTTGGCACTTTGCGAGCGATAGGTTTTTCAAGGAGAAAGATAGGATTCATACTTTATTTTGAAGGCTTTATCTATTCAATCATGGCAGCCATTGTGGGCAGTTTTGTGGGAATTGGTGTAGCATGGTTCATGATAAACAAGTTTTCCAATTTGTTTTATAATATGAGTAATCAGCTGAATGATCTGATGAGCGTCCAAAACTCCACATTTTCATTCTATTTCAACACATCATCCATAATTTACGGATTCGCACTTGGCATGATTATTCCTCTCGTAGTCTTGGCTTTCATGGTCTTCAAAATCGGAAGGTTAAACATAGTTCATGCGATAAGAAACATACCTGAAGAACCATCTAATAATCAAAAAAGGTTTGTTTATGGTGTGGGGTTGCTCTTCGCTTTGTTTATAGCACTTGCGATTTTTGGTAACAAAGCAGCTGATGCTTTTACAATGTACAGTGGGGTTGTCGGAGCTGCTCTTATATTTCCTTCTTTCTTTAAAAGAGGAAGGGTAAAAAAAATCATCGGAAATTTTGCTCCCCTCTTCGTTATTATTTTTGCTTTTTCTTCTATACAAATACCATATGTTCAGTCGGCAAGTGAAAATTCCATTTGGTTTTTAGGTTTGAAGAGTTTTTCAATTCTGATCGCAGCACTTTTCTTCTTATCTTATAACTTTGAAATTTTCGACAAAGTGTTTAGAGTGTTCTCCAGAAGTTCGATTAGAGCAGCTTTCAAATTAGCAATAGCAGAAATATCGCAAAACAAAAGAAGAACTGGAATGACAATAGCTATGTACGCAATTGTGATCTTTGTCATCACTTTTATGACGATAGTTCCATACTCACAGGTGGTTCAAGTTCAATCCGGAAACAAAACTATTTTCCAAGGCTATGATGCTGTTGTCATGCCTTTGTTTGGAAAGTTAAACATATCCCAAAAAGATATCTCAAAGTTTAGTTTTTTAACCTATGATGCAACCGCATCAATGATATCCATTAGATACGCTGTCAATTCACAAGCTGAAAGGCAAGTTTATCAAATGGTACAAATGAATGGAAAACTGTTAAAAGGTAGTAATTTGAAAATAAGAAAGGCCATTCCTGGAATTGAAAACAAGAACTCGCTATGGAATTACCTCAAATCTCATCCAGGAAGTGTGGTTGCCTTTGGGATATCAAGGGTTAACCCCGGTGATACCATAGAAATCTCCAAGGAAGGAAATTTTTCTTTTAACTTTGGAAACGCAGACGCTTCACAGGGTATGGAAATTGTCTTTTCCGGTCCGCTAAAGAATCCAAAGAAGTTCAAAGTCGTCGCAACCTTTGAAAATGACGGAATAACCGCTTTTCCGAATGGCTTTTACACCACACCTCAAACTGTGAAAAACGCATTCGGAAATCCAAAATCTTCTAATTTTTTACTTGTGAAACTTGCAGGTAACACGGAAAAGGAGAAATCCCAAAACTTTGAAAAATTCTTGGCTTTTCTTAAAACAAGATTTTCAATAGGGCTTTTTTCAAAGCAAATGATCAACGTATTCGCAAACATGATTATGGGATTTGTAAATATCATAAATTCTTTCTTGTATTTTGGACTCTCAGTTGGCATAGTTGGACTTGCCATATTGATGTTTAAGACTTTACAGGAACGACGTAGAACCATAGGAATACTTAAATCTATGGGGTTTACGCGAATTATGGTTTTTAGCAGTTTTTTCATTGAAACAAACTTCGTAGTTATTCTTGGCATATTAACGGGATTCATATCCGGAACGCTAACTTCCTATATGATATACTCCTCCCTCAATCTCGGAAACATGTTCATACCATGGATACAGATAATAGGTCTTGGCATTATTTTCTACGCGATCTCTATTTTTGCGACCTTAATTCCAACTGATAAAGCATCGAGGCTTCCACCTGCCGAAGTTTTAAGGTATTACGAATAAGCTGGTGGTTAATTTGGACATTCTGGAAAAAGTTCGCTTAATGCCAAAGGATCCTGGAGTATATATTTTTAAAAAGAAAAAGACTCCAATATATATTGGAAAAGCAAAGAATCTGAGAAATCGCGTTTTAAGTTATTTTTCAAGCCGTGCAACAGGAAAAGCCTATAAGATAGCATCGAATGCGGATGATATTGAATACATTGTTCTCTCCAATGAACGTGAGGCTTTAGTGATGGAAGCTAATCTTATATATGCTCATAAGCCTCGATTTAATACACTTCTCAAAGAAACTCACGCTTACCCTTATGTCACGTTTGAAGGCGGGGATTTTCCATATATTAAGATCACTCATGAAAAAACGCCTAACTCAATTGGACCATTTACAAGTGTGAGTTTTCTAAGAAATCTCGTAAACGTCATTCAACCCATACTGCAATTTAGAACTTGTACTTACGATCTCTCGAAAGTCGATCATCCTTGTTTTGAATATCACATTAAAAGGTGTGGAGCTCCGTGTATTGGTCTCATGAGCAAAGAGGAATACGGAGAACGTATGAAAATTGCATATTCCTTTTTGTCTGGTGATACGAAAGTTGTAAAAGAATGGATAAAAAAGCGTATAGAAGCTTACGCGGAGCAGAGAATGTTTGAATCGGCAGAAATTATGAAAAGAATGTATGAAAGGCTCAGCAAATTTCTTGCCACACAAAGTGTTGAGTTTCAGGAATCGATAGATGTGGATGCAGTAGATGTTCACAATGGTGGAGCAGTTCTTGTTAAGGTTAGAAACGGAATGATGTTAGCAAAACTTGAATTCGAACTCAATGGTGGTTACAAAGACTTCATCGAAAGGTATTACATAGGACGTGGGGAATCACCAGCTCCACTTGTTATAGTTAAAAGGAACTTCAGAGGACTTAAGACATGGTCAAAGAGAATTTCATCAATTGTGAGGACTCCTGAAAGCGAATCTGAGAAAAAAATACTCGCAATCGCTTCCAAAAATTTGGATGAATATCTGAATGGAGCCACAAGAATTAGGAAGACTCTTGAAGAAGCAAAAAAAAGGCTTGGATTGAACAAAATTCCACAATTGATTGAAGGAATAGATATATCTCACACTTCTGGAACTTTTACAGTTGCCTCTGTGGTCGTTTTTGTTAAAGGACGACCAAACAAGGATCTTTACAGACGTTACCGGCTTTCAAATTTCTCAAAGCCAGATGACTTCGAAGCAATGAGGCAAGTTGTAAAAAGAAGATATCCGCGACATTCGGTCCCAGATCTTCTCTTAATAGACGGAGGAAAAGGACAAGTCAACGCTGTCGTTGACGCACTAAACTCAGCTGGTATCAATAATGTCCAGGTTATTGGCCTCGCAAAAGAAGATGAAAGACTCGTTTTTCCAGGAAAACAGCCTGATCTTCACCTTCCCATGGATAACAATGTCTTGAGACTCATGATATCTATAAGAGATGAATCTCATCGATTCGCCACTTCTTATCATTACCTCCTTCGCGGCAAAAAGATGACAGAGTCGTTTCTCGATTCCATTCCAGGAATAGGTCCAAAGAGAAAACATGCACTCATAAAGACTTTCAAGAGTTTAAAGGGTATAAAGCACGCTTCACACGATGAGCTAAAAAGCGTGGTTGGAGAAAAGATGGCGAAAAAAATAGAAAACTCACTCTCTCACGAAGCGCTCAATCTCCGAGATAATTCCTGATGACTTCTGGATTTTCGAGTACATTTTCCGGATCACCGTGAGCGAGTATTTTCCCCTTGTGAATCACGTACATTTCATCAACAACTTCCACCATCCTTTCCACTGTATGATCAGTTATTATCACTCCCAATCCATGTGATTTCAACGTTTTGGCAAATCGTTGGATCTCTTTAACAGTCATGGGATCCACTCCTCCAAACGGCTCATCCAACAATAAAAAATCGGGAGAAAGCGTCATCATTCGCGCAAGTTCCAACCTTCTCTTTTCTCCACCCGAAAGCAGATCAGCACGTTGATTTGCAAGAGATTCCAGCCCAAATTTTCCAAGCAGCTCTTTTATCTTTCTCTCTATGAAAATCTTAGAGTGTTTTGAGTTCTCAAGAACAAGTCTAAGATTATCTTCAACTGAAAGGCCAGAAAAAATCGAAGTTTCTTGTGCGAGATATGTTATTCCTCCCTTTGCTCTTCTGTAAACAGGCAAGTGAGTGATCTCCGTTGAATCTTTATATATACTTCCAGAATCGGGAATTACCAACCCAAGTATCATGTTGAAGATCGTGGTTTTACCCGCTCCATTGGGACCAAGTATGCCAATGATCTCACCACTTTCTATCGAGAGAGAAACATCATCAACCGCAACTCTCCTTCCAAACCTTTTTCTCAGTTTATAACACACAAGTCTACTCACAAGATCACCTCATTTTAGAGTGCAGGACCCAAAGAGATTTTAACACTTTTTACCTTTGAAATTGGAGTGTATGCCGGAGGATATTGTCCAAATACAACTCCATTGCCTGAAAAATTCACTTTACTTGCCGGAATTGAAAGCTCTCTCAGAAGATTCAAACTTTCATTCAAAGTTAGACCTTTTAAATCAGGCATAACAACCGGCAGGAAAGTTCTCTTTACACTTTCATGGTTTCCGTATCCTTTAAGACTCAGTATGTAATTTCCAATTTCTCGGAAAACAGGAGCAGCAACATCTTGTCCATAGTATTTACCTTTTGATGGCTGATCAACAACAATCAAGATCGAATATTTTGGATCATCAGCTGGAAAAAATCCATAAAAGAGAGAGAAAAAAGGCCCTTTTCTGGAGAGCTTACCGTTAACAGGTTTTTGAGCAGTACCGGTTTTTCCGCCTACGAGAACATTATCGTCAAGTTGAGCGGGGCGGCCAGTACCAAATTTGACCACATCAATCATGAAACTCCTAATAATACGCGTTACATCCTCATTGAAGATTCTCCTGCTGTAAGGTGAATAATGTGACACGATTGTTCCTGAAGGTGAGACAATTTCATTTACCACATGGGGTCTTTCCCAATACCCACCGTTTGCTATGGCATTTAAAGCCGTTATGAGTTGGATTCCAGTGACAGCCATACCCTGGCCTATAGACATTTCTACGCCACCAATCGAGTACCATTTATCAGGCGGTATGAGCAATCCCTTAACTTCGTCGGGAAGATCCACACCGGTTTTAGTTCCAAAACCAAAATCCAAAAACCATTTGTAGAAATCCATCTTCCCATGCGTTTTTATATATTTATGTGCAATTCGCATTTCAGCAACGTCTGAGGAATATACAAGAGCTTGTCTGAGAGTGATCGGCCATGGATGACGTTCTGCATCTCTTATAATAAGAGGAAGCTTAGGTGATGGAACAAAATATGGGATACTAAAAGTGGTGTGCGTACTTACAACACTATCTTGAAGAGCAGCAGCAAATACGAGTGGTTTAATGGTGGAACCTGGTTCGAAAATATTCATAACTGGTGCATTCCACTGCCATGTTGAAGTCATTGCTAAAATTGCGCCAGTTTTGGGATCAGAAACGATTATTTCTCCACCACTTGCGGCATTTGTCTTTACTGCTTTCTTTATAGCAGCATAAGCAAAAGATTGGATTCGAGGATCAATGGTGGTAATCAGCGAGTCTCCACCCACAGGTTTCATAATCTTGTCAATTTTTGAAGAAAGCACGTAAGGACCAAACGAACCGTATACTATTTTCCCTTCTCTTTTTGGTTTCAAATAGGATTGGTTTTCCCTTTGAAGTGCTCTTATCAACACCTTTAGAGGAGTAGCAACATGAATTTTAACGTATACACTGTGGATATTCAAAAAATCTCGGTATTCTGATGGAATATCCAAAACTTTTTTGCTTGATACTATTCCTACTTCCACACCTCCCAAACCGGTCTTCAATGTTCGAGATACCCTCGTAGAATTAGCATCAATTCCAAAATACTTTAAAGCTCCGAGTACACGTTCACTATAATTCCACCCTTGAATTTCCGAAAGAGCTTTAGCGTACCCAACATCCACATAAACATCGTAAGAAAGTAAATTACCCGAAAGAGGCTCTCCATCAGATCCCAAAATTGTTCCATATGGAGCAGGGAAAGAGATTTGAGAAGGAGCGATTGGTATTCTCTTAAAATACAACGAAATCGTTATCCCGCGCACAATGTACAGAATAAGGCTTACTAAGAAGATGAACAATATCAGTCGAATTCGGTTGCTCATTTACCCTTTCTTATAAAGAAAGTTTGACCGTTAATTTTCACCACCGTTGTATTTGGGAATTTTGCTTCGAGGATTGAATCAATTTGACTCTTTTTATCGATCATTTTGCTCTGCATCACCTGCATTCTAATGGTTAAAGACGAAATCTCTGAGTTGTATTTGGTGGTTTGAATATTGAGAAGAAGTGGAATACTTAACACAGAGAAAATGACTCCACCAATCACAAAAGATCTCAAAAGCCCTATTCCTTCTGATAATGAGCGAGTTCTTTCTTTTGTTTGCGTTTTTACATTTGTCCACGCTGCGGTTTTAGTAACCATTTCTCACACCTTTTCGGCGATCCGAAGCTTCGCACTCCTTGATCTTGGATTACTCGAACGTTCCAATTCAGAAGGTGTTATAGGTTTCTTGGTTATCGGTACAAAACCTTTCTCTAAGAATGCCCTCTTGACTATTCGATCTTCAAGTGAGTGAAAAGAAATAATAGCTATTCTCCCACCAAATTTAAGGCGCTTGCGAGAAGTTTCAATAAGAGTTCTTAGATTGTTGAGTTCGTCATTAACTTCAATACGTATAGCTTGAAAAACACGCCTCAAAGTACCTTTCCATCTTTTTCGCGCAGCTTGCGGTATTGAAGATATTATAACTTTTACAAGCTGATCGGTTGTAGTAATAGGTCTCGATTCAACTATACGGCGAGCTATTCTCCTTGAAAAATGCTCTTCTCCATATTCATATATGATCCTTGCAATCTCTTTTTCTGAATAAGTATTAAGAACATCAGAAGCACTTTTCGTGTTTAACCCCATTTTCATATCTAATGGTGCCTTCTTTTCGAATGAAAAGCCTCGTTTTTCATCATTCAATTGGAATGAAGACATTCCTAAATCTGCAAAAATTGCGTTGAGCTTTTGCACTTTTATTGAATCAAGAATGCTATCTAAATCCGAAAAGTTGGCTTCAAAAAGCTGAACACGATCCCCAAATTTTTCTAATCTTTCACGTGCTATTTTTAACGCTTTTGAATCGCGATCCAAACCTATTAATGTGATAAGTGGATATTTCGAAAGGAAGGCCTCAGCATGCCCACCACCACCAATTGTACAATCAACAACTATTCCACCACTTCTGAGATTATCAAATGATTCTATTACTTCACTCAAAAGCACGCTAATATGTTGTGTAGGCAAATTATATCACACCACAAAAATTTTTTAAAACATCTGACCTATACCAAAAGTCATTCCGGCATATTCTAATTTTCCATTGAAATTGGCTTTGAATGGAAAGTCCAGCCTTACGACACCCAAATACGGTATATTAACGGCAACGCCAACTCCTATACTGTTCATAAAATCATAGTATATATTTCCATCATTGAGCAAATTGTCCTTTGCCCCTCCCCAATCATAGAAAGCATTAAAGGTTATTGGCAAATTCGAAGGTGGCGAGTATCTAAGCGAAAGGTTGGCAACAAACTCTTGGTCACCAGCTGTGGCCTTCCATCCTCTCACGGTAGTAGGACCACCGACATAGAAATCTTTTCCCTTCGCTGCACCAATGAGTAAACGCCCGGCTAACGACAAATTCTCAAATATAGGCATATAACTCGATACCATAGCAGTGAACGAATCGTAATTCTCTTTTCCTCCAAACCCAGCTATCTGACCACTTAGTGCAACTTTAAGGCCACGCATGGGAGAAAGTATGTTGTCCACATTAACATATTTGAAAGACAAATTGATCTCTCTGCTTGTTCCGGAGGCTGGTCCGAAATCGACCGGTGTCGAAACGACACTTCTACTAAACCAATCAAAGTGGCCTCCTATATTGAAAGAGGTGTGTACATTTGGTTGATATCCAGTACTTATAGATACTCCTACTCTATTTTCGTGATAGTAAATATTTTGGCCATTGACCACTTTAAAAGGTTTCAATGTTTTGTAATAAAGACTACTCTTGAAATTTATAGGAAGATCAAAAGGAAAGATCACGCTATAATTAAGGTGAGCGTTAGATTCTTCTCCCAAATTCAACTCTGCATTGAGGCTTTGACCATAACCTGCCCAATTGGAAAGAGCATACTTACCAGTTGCAACTATCCCGCTGTACCATGGCTGACCTTCTTTGGGTTGACCTATAGTGAAGGCGCCACCAAGTCGACGAGGTTTGTCGTTTTCCACAACTTTAACCACAACATTTACCGCAGAAGAATCATCTGATGAAAGTACCGGATATATCGATACGTTACTGAAGAAACCCGTATTCCTGAGATTATTGTAACTTTGGATAAATGTTTGCGCTGTAAGAGGATCTCCTGGCTTGAATTGAAGCTCACGATCTATCAAATATTTTTGAGTCTTTACATTTCCAATTATTTTTATCTTCCCAACGTGCCTTTGGATCACTTTGTACTCTATGACTCCTTTGTTGCTTATCATTTCATAGTGATAATACTTGAGATATGCACCTGTCAAAAGATATCCTTTGCTTTTATAATAGGATCTTATGCGCGCCAATTGTGAAAGTTGCTCGAAGTTGTCTGTTGTGGAGGGTACGCTTATTTTTGCATATTTTGCAAGATCAAAAGGATTTACCTCAGTAACCCCGGAAAAATAATACTGCTGAATTGGGAGGCCGGATTTCACTACTTTCTTGAGTACCGAGTTCACAACAATGTTCATGGCAGGATACTTGAATTTTTTAGATACATCTGTTGCTGGGACAAAACTCAATGAAGTTTGAGGAGAAAAGTATCCCATCTGAGCGAGTTTTGCTTGAAAGGCCTGTATCTCAGAAAATTTTGGATAAGCCTGCTTAAAATCCACAAAGAATTTAATGAGAGGATTGAGTTTCTCGTAAGATTTCAATGTAAAAAGTCCAGTAGTGTTTATCAATTGCTGTGGTGTGAGTTTACCCTTTTCACCTGTAATGTCAACACTCCAAATAGCGTATTCTTTAACGTTTATCATCAAATCACCATTGGGAATTTCAAGGGAATTGGCTTTTTGAATGATGTTTGTGTTCACACCCACAACGTTTGGAATGTATCCTTTGTCGGTATAGAGCTTCACAATTGATTGAAAGGTTTTCTTAAGATCATTAAGATTAAGCACTTCGCCGGTTTTGATCGCAATGACTTTTTCTACTTTTTCTTTTCCTATTAGATCTGGTCCATCAATTTTAAGATTTATCCTCTTCACTATCGGATTTTCAACAACCTTAATAAGCAAGCCAACGCCACCGTTAGAAGGCAAAAGTTTAGGCTCTATGTACGAAAAGAAGCCGGTATCGTACAAATTTTGAAGCGCCTTATAAAGGGTATCCCTATTTATCATCTGACCAATCTTCACACTTTGCATTTTTGATAGTATGAATGCAGTTGGAATGTTCGTATTCCCTGAAACCCTTATGAACATTAATGACTGCGCCAACACCATTATCGAAAAGATGGTGATGAAAAACAAAAACGTTAAAATCGCGTACTTTCTCAAATTTGGTCCCTCCCTTTATCACATCGAGTCAGGTGAACTCACTCCCAAAAGGGATAACACCGTCCTCAGAGTATTTTTTACTCCCACACAAAGTGATATTCTGTCAGCTGAAAGATGTCTGTTTTCAACATCAACAATTTTGTTAGCATTGTAGTAAGAGTGAAATTTTTCTGATAATGAATAAGCATAATTACAAAGTTTTTGTGGTTTGTGTTCATTGACGACTGAAATAACAACCTCCTGAAATTCTGCCATAAACCGAATAATGTCAATTTCAGCCGGAAGAGTGAGATTATCAAAAGTGGCATTTTCCCAGCTCACTCCTTTTTCTTTGGCATTTTTCAAAAGGCTAACCACACGAGCATGAGCATACTGTATATAATAAACTGGATTTTCCATCTTTTTCGATTCAGCAAGATCAACATCAAACACAAGATGGGTATTTGGATCGAGCATCGCGAAGAAATACCGTGTTGCGTCTTTTCCAACACGTCTCACAAGATCTTCAAGAGTGGTAAACTCTCCTTCTCTTTTTGACATTTTGACAGTTTCTTCTCCGCTTTTAAGCGTGACGAATTGATGGACAATCACATTGAAGAAACCATCTGGTACTTCTAAAGCTTGAGCTGCCGCTTGCATTCTTGGAATATAGCCATGATGGTCAGCCCCCCATATATAATAAACCCTTTTAAACCCTCTTTGATACTTATCAAGCATGTAAGCAATGTCGGAAAAAAAATAGGTGGGTTCTCCGTTTTTTCTGATGATCACACGGTCTTCCTCTTTAGGTAAGAGTTTGGAGACAGCGAACCAAATTGTGCCATCTTTTTCGTAGATGTAGTTCTTTTCCTTCAAAAGTGCCATGGCTTCATCGGTCACACCTTTTTTATAAAGCGATGATTCGCTGAAATATACATCGAATTTTACATCTATTTTGTCGAGTGTACGCTTGATCCAGTCAAACATTCGATCTCGCGCATACGACGTGAAAAGTTTTTGAATTTTTTCATCCCACTTACCTACGTAAGCATCACCATGTTCTGAAGCAAATTCTTTGGCAACATCAACAAGATACTCTCCCTTGTAGTCATCTTCTTCAAACTCTTGGCTTTCCCCATAAATGGCATTGTATCTGATCCACAATGAATGACCAAGTGCTTTCATTTGCTTACCGGCATCGTTGAAATAATATTCGCTTGTGACATCGTAACCTACTGATTTATAAACCCTGACTAAAACGTCACCTATTATCGCCTGTCTTCCATGACCAACCGTAAGAGGACCCGTAGGGTTTGCACTGACAAATTCAAATTGTACTTTTTCTCGTGCAAGTTTCGGGAATTTTACTTCTTCGACAAACTCTGCAAGTACATGATGATAAACTTCTTTCGATAATTTGAAATTCATAAAACCGGGGCCAGCAATTTCCACATTTGTAAACCATGAAACCGTGCTTAAAAGTTCCAAAAGCTTATTTGCAATCTGTCTTGGAGCTGTGCGAAGAGTCTTGGCATTTGCCATTGCAATATTTGTTGAATACTCTCCAAAACCCTCTGGTGGTATTTCCACCACAAAATCAGCAGATTCTTTTCCGAAAGCTTCAAAAAACAATTCAGAAAGTCTGTCATGTATTTCTGCTCTTAAAGACAATCTCAACACTCCTTGTTCAAAATGACTACATTTATTTTATAATCGCTTTAAACACTTTTGTATTATACAATATCCCATCAAAATAAGTCCTCTCACGTGCAAAAAATAACTTCTCTTCAGCACTTTCATCAAAGTATATCATCAACTGTGCCAAAACGGAGAAAAATTTAGGGCTAAGTTAGGACTAAGTTTTGAAACATCAATCTTTTTTAATTGTGTCGAGAAGATAGCGTACAATAAGTGCTGTAAAAGTTGAAAAAAGGAAAAAGTTCCTGTATCCTAAGATTAAGAACCAACCAATTCTTAATGAATGGAGGGATACAGGAACCATGAATTTCAAGGATATTATACTTCAATACCTCGAAGATGACAAGCAAGCCATGAAAAGTTTGTTGACTCTTTTTCTAAATGCAGTGCTCCAAGAGGAAGCTAAAGCTCAGGTAGGTGTTTCAGCATGCAAAAGAAGTGATTCGAGAAAAGCTCATCGCAACGGTTATATTGCTCCCCTGAAAAATTGGACGATGAGACAAAAAACTGGAGTTCCATAAATAGCGAATTCTTCAAAGAAATAGAGCTTTCCAAACTTCCAAAAGGTTTCGCATGTGAGATCGCGAAGAAAAAGATGGGACTTCAAGATGGAATAGAATCGATAATAAACGATCAAAAGAGTTTGGATCCATTCGTTCAAGCGAGAAAAGATTTGGCGAGGAAATGTCTCGAAAGAATGCCAAAACGAACAAGAGAAAGATTCATCCAAAGATACCTCACACTCAACGATGAGGAAAAAGAAATCATCGACAGATTCGCAAGAGATTACACGAGGTACGACATACGTTGGGGCATGCGTGTGAAGATGCCAGATGAGATGGAGAAATACGCCAAATCCTTTCATCTCAAGAAAATTCCCACGGCTCTTGCTTACTTTGCCTTGGATGATGAAAAGGAAAGAGACAAACTGGTCGAAGTATTGGAGAATTTTAGATGATTCGACTCAATACTCCACGAGACTTCCTTTTTCTCTTGCTTTGTTGAATCCCCATTTGAATGTTGCCAATCCCATTGGAACTGTTATGAGGCTCATAAGTGGTAGGAATGAGCCCATCGCGAGATTGAGTCCTATATAATTTGATTACAAAATACATAGCAGTTCGGATAGTTTCAGGACAGTTTGAATGTATAATGATTTCATTTGTGAGAGCCTTTCAATGTTTGCGATGTAATTGGATAAATACTCGACATTATCCATAGTAAATGTTTTAGGAATGTGCTTCAGGAGGTTTTTATATTCCTCGTAATAAATAAGCATTTTTTTGTACAAGATAACTATTTTATGTTTATATTGGCTCTGAATGTTTTGATTTTTGGCGGATGAGAAACTTGTTGAATAATTGTTAGAAACATCCAAATTTTTTGTAGGAATTCCATTCATTGAAATGGAAAACGCAATACCACTTGTATTGGAAAGAGTCAAACTCAAGTTAAATAGATTTAAGACACTGAGAATGTTCATCTTTATTCCATAAGATAACTCATGACTTTTGCTTTGAATTAGATCAACGATATTATCTAAGTTCAAAAAAAAGGAAAAAGAATTTGAAATCCATCTTATAGCGTTTTCCTCTTTAAGTATTTTTCTATTCTCATCTAAGATCAGTAAATTTGGTGGCTCAGGAAATCGCTGATTGCTTACAGCGTACTTAATTTTACGCAAGAGCTCGCTGAAATACTTGGAAGAAAGGATATCATCAACGAGTTTAATATTCCTGGATTGAGGAATAGACAGCATGTTTTTCAAATCATATGACATCTCCTCAATTGTGATTAAATGCTGGTCTAAGGATATTTTCATATTCTCAATGACTTCTTTTGATCGCTCATCAGACATATTTAATCTGCAAGCTTTACTTATGATTGTATTGTATACACTCGCTATATGCTGCTCTTCAAATAAAAGATTGTAGAGATTTAGAGCGTTATCTATCGTTTTCATCTTTGTCTGTAGAAATTTAGTTTTTAATACACTTTCTTTTAAATCATGGATGTTCTTTTTATTACTCAACACAAAGAGAGGAGAGATCGGGACTTCCACATATGCATTAAAATCATTCGTAATTGTGGAACTATAAGAAAAGCTGTAATTGGCTGAGATCTCTGGCGTGAACATTGATAGAATCCAACCATTTCCATTCATTTTGCTCAATTTCATTTCAGTCAAAGAGCAATCAGATGAGTTAATCACTGCTAACTTGATCGTACTTTTGATTGTTAATGGCTCATATTTAATTGAGGACAGACCCATTGCTGTTACGAAAAAACAAATCCCAATGAAGATAATGGCTGTCTTAATTCTTTTCATATAAATTCTCCCCTCTTGTGCTTTTTAACTCTTTATTTTTCAACCGTCACCACAAGGAGTTTCCCATTCGTGTATTGAACGCCAACGAGATG
>Ga0256840_1001788_pt1 | contig 19651 bp, 12 predicted proteins | sample 355202metaG_FD_185969 | JGI IMG/M metagenome (GOLD analysis project Ga0256840, IMG submission 185969) | Hydrothermal vent microbial communities from Mid Atlantic Ridge, Atlantic Ocean - 355-202 | ecosystem: Environmental > Aquatic > Marine > Hydrothermal vents | place: Atlantic Ocean: Mid...
TCGCTTCTCAGCCACTGTACCTGCAGGGAAAACCTTGAGCATATCTGTGGTTCATTCTGCTTATTCTGCTCAAACAGTAAGTGGCATAAAAGTAAAACCAAATGCAACTACATCAAGAACAGTAAAGTTGACACCTGCAAGTATGGAACTAGAAGAGTTTGTGGTATTGGCACCTAAAGTACAAGGTAGTTTGACAGATGTCATCATGGAAGAGAAGAAAATAAATGCCATAGCAAATATCATAGGGAGTGAAGAATTTTCTAAAAAAGGTGACAGTTCTGCTGCAGGTGCACTTAAAAGAGTGACAGGTGTCACGCTTATAGGAGGGAAAAGTATATTTGTTAGAGGGTTAGGAGAGAGATATTCTAATGTTGAGCTAAACTCTTTACCTCTTCCCTCTCCAGACCCTACTAAAAGAGTGGTTCCTCTAGATATATTCCCCTCAAATATGATAGGTTCGATGAAAGTTCAAAAGAGTGGTACAGCAGATATCCCTGCGAATTTTGGGGGTGGCTATATTGATATTCGAACCAAAAATAAAAGTGATGAAGATTATATCAAGATAGGCATTGGGTTAAAAGGAAATGTAAATACTGGGACAGATGTGATATCTCATGAGGGTAGCACAAACGACTGGCTAGGATATGATAATGGATATCGAGATATTCCAAGTGATATCCTTGCACATTCTGCAGTGATTGAGGGGCAAGCCATTAATAATTTTTCAAGGTCAGACCTTGGTAATGGCGACAGGACTGCAGGGGAAGAACGCCTCATGGAAATGACAAAGACCTATACAAAAAGAAATTTTGGTACGTTTAAAGAGGCGCTACCTGTAGGTAAAAGTTTTAGTGTAGAGGGATTAAAAAACTTTACAATAGAAGATGATCATAAGATTTCAGTATTTGCAAACTATAGTTACAAACAAGACCATAAATACAAAGAAGAGCAGTTTTTTAAATACACGTATGATGCTGATAGCAAACCACAAAATCTTATTTCTGATGGATATAAACGTATTGCAACATCAAAGTATTCTCAAGGGGCAATGTTAAATGTGGACTATAGTTTTTTAGATGTCTTAAGTATAAAATATACAAAACTATTTACACATGTAGGTGAAAAAAACACAAGAGAAACAGAAGGGGTATTTGGCTCAAACTTTGATTACCAGTACTATACTTATTTAGATTGGAGCGAAAGAACCCTGAATGCAGACCAGTTAACAGGTTCTTTTGATTATGAACTGTTTAACAAGAAGAGCACCTTGAATTTTGGTCTTGAGTATGCAACAGCAATATTACATCAGCCCAATAACTTTTTATATCAAGATATTAGACGTGGAGAGTCTGAAGATGAGTATGAAAGACTTTACTATGCGGGGTCACAAAACTTTTTGGCCAAAAGAATAGAAAGTGAAGATGATTTGTTGGCACTATATATAAATAACAAGATTGAGTATGGTTTCTTTAGTGAAGATGATTATCTTGAATTTGGGGGAAGCTACTCTAATAAAGAACGTAGCTCACAATATCAAAGATTTTATCTAAACAGAAATGGAGGGCATGGTATTTCGGATTATACAGATTTACCAGGAGGTGATCCAGAAGCACTGTTAAATGACTATGTACGTAATGAAACAGAGTATAGCAATTTTCCTTTTGCTATAAAAAGTCTATTTGATCCTTCAGATTATTTTGATGCCACCGTGAATGAGACAAATTTGTTTTTCAATATGTTTGCAAAACCTTATGAGAAGTTAGAAGTGATGGTAGGTTTTAGATATGTAAACCTTTCTCAGACACTATTTGAATATGCAGAAGATGTCAATGATGGAAAAAAGATAGTTAAAGTTGAGAATGCTTTAGAAATAATTGACTTTTTTCCAAGCTTTAGTATGAAGTATAGTTATGATGAAGAAAATATTTTTGATTTTGCATTTTCTAAGACATTTATTGTTCCTGATTTGCGAGAGTTTAGTTCGGGGAGTTATTTTCATCCATATGATGTGGCAAATGTACATGGTAATCCAGACTTAAACAATACGATTATCTACAGTGCTGACTTGAAATATAGTCATTATTTTTCACAAAGTGAATATGTCAAAGCAGGTATTTTTTATAAATATCTCGATAAGCCTATTGAAGACACACAGTTGGATTCGTCATCTTTACCTATTTATTCTTATGAGAATGCAGACTATGCGACCTTATATGGTATAGAACTTGATGGAAGAAAAAATTTAGCATTTTTAGGAAGTACTTTTGCAAATAGCATTAAACCTTATATGGGAGATTTAGAAAAATATTACATTGCGGCAAATTTTTCATTTACAAGCTCTGATGTAACGCTAAGGAAAGAGCAAGAGGCATTATTGACCAGTAATCATAGGCAACTTCAAGGGCTTTCACAAACAGTCTACAATGCAACATTTGGTTACGATGCGGACAATAGGTCTGTGACACTTTCATACAATAATATGGGTGAGAGAATACGTAAAGTTGGGGTCATTAACGAACAAGGTGTTCGTTTTGGTGACACCATAGAAGTACCCCCTCACTTACTTGATTTTGTATGGATAGAGAAGTTTCCAAATGGTTTTAGCGGAAAATTAAAAGTTGGAAATATGTTAGATAGTCAAACAATATGGAAAAAAGATGAAAAAGAGATAAGGCACTTTAAAACAGGGCAAACAGTGGATTTTGGTGTTTCATATAAATTTTAAACGATGAAATTGGAAATACAAAAGAAAGGTTTTATGATGGAATCTATAGCGACTATATTAATTATAGAAGATGATGCAGATATATTAGAACTAGAAACCTTTCATTTACAGAAAGAAGGATACAAAGTTATCGGGTTTCCTTCTACGCATAATGTTGAACAAGTATTAAAAACTGAAGAAGTAGATCTTATGCTAGTTGATAGGATGTTACCTCGTGTGGAAGGCAGTGAATTTGTAAGGTATTTAAGAGACAAAGGTATCCATACTCCTGTGATGTTTGTCTCAGCTAAAGACAAAGATGAAGATGTAGAAGAAGGATTTTTGAAAGGTTGTGATGACTACTTGCGAAAACCATTTAACATTAAAGAACTTCTTTTTCGTGTTAAAGCCATACTTCGACGTACCAATCATCTAGAACTTGACAGAGTACAGGCAAGAGATATCGTTGTAGATTTTAATACCCGAAAAACCTATGTGGAAAAGAAAGAAGTATCACTTACAAAATTAGAATTTGAATTACTGAGTCTTTTTATTAAAAATAAAAATAGAGCACTTGATAGAGAGTACCTTCTAGAACATATTTGGAAAGACCATACGAATACACAAAAACGTACAGTAAATGTAACGATTAATAGACTCAAAAAAAAGATTGATGTTGAAGATTGTAAAAACTATATTGTCCCTGTACGCGGAATAGGATACAAGTTTAACTAGAAACCTATTTTATTTTGTGGCTTTTTTGTTACCAAAAATAATTATACTTCACTTAGCATATTAAGTGAGCCATACTGGAACTACCAGTATATACAACAATACTCATATAATATTTATACGCATTACACCCTTTTTTTATGTCCAGATGGCTCTCTTAATATGCTCTTTTATTGTAACCAATTTGTCTCTACTCTGATATAGTTTTGTTATTTACTTGAAGTAAACTCGTTTATCAAACTTAAAGGAAAAAAAATGAAAAAAAATTTAATGTTATCCATAGTCGCAGCCTCTGCTTTAGTATTAATAGGGTGCAATATTGACAATGAAGGAAATATTGAACTGGTAGAACCATCAGGTTCTGAGACAGTAAGTCCGGTAAAGCTTACATTTTCTGAGGCATCAGTACCTACGAGTGATACAGAAAAAAGAAGTATTTTAGCTTCAGATAAGGTGACTATCGATGGTAAAGAATATGCCATTGGGTATAACACCATTATCAGGAGTGGTCAAGAGGTTGGAGGTGGTACTTATGGTTTGGTTTATGACCAAAATGGTGAAGTGGTTACAGCTAAAGATGGTTCACACAAGATTAGTAATGATAATGATTTTGCTTCACTCTTGCCTGTTGGGAATAAACTCTTTATGATTTCACACTTTGAGACCAGACCAGCAGCGATGTACCTTACTGAGTTAAATCAAGATAAAACAACTGGTAAATTAATACCTGTTAGCACTAAAAATATAGACTTCAAAGCCTTTAATGGTCTTTGGGTTCCCTGTGCTGGTTCGGTTACTCCTTGGAACACACACTTAGGAAGTGAGGAATACCCACCAGATGCTAGAAAAGTAGATGAAAATGGAAGTATAGATGCATATTATGACCCTATGGCTGCGTATGTGGGGGGTGATCTAAAAGCACTTAACCCTTATGATTATGGATGGGCACCTGAGATAGAAGTACTTAATGAAAAGGGAGACTTAAAGGTTCAGAAACATTATACAATGGGTAGGTTTGCACATGAGTTGGCGTATATTATGCCTGATGAGAAGACAGCTTACCTCTCTGATGATGGAACAAATGGGGTCTTTTATAAATTTGTAGCTGACAAGGCTAAAGACCTAACAGCAGGTACACTCTACGCTGCTAAGTGGACACAGACTTCAGGTGTTGGTGGTGGAACTGCCAATATTACTTGGGTTAATTTAGGACACGCTACAAATAGTGAGATAAAAACGGCATTGGATGCTAAGAAAAAGTTTGGAGATATTTTTGAGGTAGCTTCAAGAAATGATGACAATTCATGTCCTGTAGGATTTACAGCATCTAACTGGGCAAATAAAAATGAATGTTTGAAAACAAAACCTAACATGGAAAAGGTAGCTTCAAGACTAGAAAGTGGTCGTTATGCTGGTATGAAAGGTGCAACAACTGAGTTTTCTAAAATGGAAGGTATCACATATAACCCTCAGAAAAAAGAGATGTACATGGCCATGAGTCGTACCGAAAAAGGTATGGAAAACAACAAGTATAAAGATGAAGCCAATGACAAATATGATAAAGGTGGTTCTAACGATATTAGATTGGAAGCTAGAAACCATTGTGGTGTAGTTTATAAAATGGCACTTAATGGTTACGATATTACTACTATGGAGTCTATGGTAGAGGGTACACCAATGGAAAAAGATGTAAGTGGAAATTCTTGTAAGCTTGATAATATCTCTATGCCCGATAATTTGACATTTATTCCTAATACGGACACGCTCATCATCGGTGAAGATACAAGCTATCATCAAAATGATATGATTTGGGCATACAACTTAACAAGTAAAAAGTTGACACGTATTCAAACAACACCATACGGGTCTGAGACTACATCACCATACTACTATTCTGATGTGAATGGATTTGGGTACTTGATGAGTGTTGTTCAGCATCCATTTGGAGAGAGTGATAAAGACAAACTTCAAAACCCAGATGAGAACAAAGCATATACGGGTTATGTAGGTCCATTTCCTGTTATCAAATAAGTGAGTTATGTTACATGTTAGTTCTACTTTTTTGTAGGGCTAATGTACATACATTCTTTATATAGTGCAGAGGTGCTCTCTGTAGTTTATAAGGAATATAAATGAAACTTTTAATAAAAACAGTAGTACTTAGCATACTACTAGGTATGTCTTCTCTTTTTTCAAGTAGTACCATCGTGGATGTCAAAAATCGTTCTTTACAAAATTATGCTTCAAACATACCAAGCCAGTGCTACACCAAAACTGAAGATGAAAACAAAAAGGTACATAACCCTTGTTTTACCTGTCATATCACGTCTAAAGAGCCAAACTATTTTGATGATTGGGATTTACAAAAAGAGTATGCCTTTCCAGAAGATGCACTTAAAAACCGTTGGAAAAACCTATTTAAGGACAGAACAAAAGAGGTCGATGCTATTTCTGATGATGAGATACTTTCTTATATAAGAAAAGATAATTATTTTGGAAAAGATGGTGAATTGACCTTGGCAAAGAAACTTGAAAACCTTTCAAAAGAGTGGGACATTGATGGTGACAAAAAGTGGGATGGATATATCCCTGATTGTTATTATCACTTTGATGAAGAAGGTTTTGATAGAGATATGAAAGGTGGCTATAGTGGTTGGAGGGCTTTTGGGTATTATCCATTTTTAGGGACTTTTTGGCCAACCAATGGCTCTACTGATGATGTACTTATCCGCCTGCCTATGGACTTTAGAAAAGATGAAAATGGTAGTTTTAGCATAGAAACATATAAAGTAAATCTTGCTATAGTAGAAGCACTCATTAAGCAAAAGAGTATCAAGACAGATACGATAGATGAGAAAAAATATGGGGTAGATTTAAATAAAGATGGAAATTTAAGTAAAACCAATCAAATTACTTTTGACTATGACCCTAGAAAGGGTAAAGACATGAGTTATGTAGGACTTGCCAAGAAGAAAGGACATAAGATAGCCGCTGGTCTTTACCCTGTGGGGACAGACTTCTTGCATTCGGTACGCTACATAGACATAGATGAAAAGAGTGGCATTAAAATGGCAGCTCGCATGAAAGAGTTACGGTATGGTAAAAAAGTAAACTGGGCTACCTACACAGATCACAAATCTATGGTAGAAGAGGAGTTAAAAGAAGCACATGACTTTCCAGATAGACTAGAAGTCTTCATAGGTGATGCAGAACGAGGAGTAAGTAACAAAAGAGGGTGGAGATACCAAGGTTTCATTGAAGATGAAAAAGGTGAACTTAGACCACAAAGCTATGAAGAGAATCTTTTTTGTATTGGTTGTCACGCAAGTCTTGGTGCATTGACAGATTCGACATTCGTCTACCAAAGAAAATTTGAACATGGAAGTTTTCAAAATGGCTGGAGTCACTGGACACAAAAAGGTCTAAAAGACATAGACCAACCTAAAACTCCTGATGGAAGAGATGAATACACGTTGTATTTGAAAGAGAATGGTGCAGGAGATGAGTTTAGAGAAAATGATGAAGTAATAAAGAAATTCTTTGATGCAAACGGAACGCTTAAGATGAACGAAGCAAATAAAGTAAACAAAGATATGACGCATCTTATTTTCCCTTCTCCTAGTAGAGCCTTGAAGCTTAATAAAGCTTATAAGGTCATTGTGGATGAACAGAGTTTTATTTACGGTAGAGATGCAACAATTAAACCCGTGAAAAATGTACATGAGAAAGTAAAAGATGGACAGAGTACAGGGGTTAAGAATCCAGTGAGGTATTAATAAAGAAACTTAATTTTTAGCTCCAGCTTTAGAAGTAGAATTAACAAATGTAGAAAAATATAAGCAAAGAATGAACAAAGATAAGAGTGCATAACAAGTTAACCTATGATTGGTAACAGAAATGTAGTCATTTTGTGCTCATATTGTTACCATTTTTTTTTATGATGAGGTACTTTAATTATGGAGATACATAATGAAAAACAGAGAAATTATTTCAGAAAAAAAATTAGAGAAACTGGCTAAACATTTGGCAAAGTCATTGCACATTTCATCTAAAGAAGCGAAAGAAATTATTTATGAAGAGTGGGATTTAGTAGAAGAACTTTTTGCTGCACATAAAAAGGCAAAAGCAGTAAAGGAACATCTTTGCTCACAGCTAAACGCACTGTATGAGACAGTATAATGCAGCAGATTAGTGTAGAAAATTATCTTTCGTATCATTACCCTTCTATAGAAAACATCCCTCATATTGCAAAAAAATTACTTTTTACAACATTGAAAAAACTCTTTCATGAAAATCAAATCAATACTTTTCTAGATGACAATAAACATAAAGACACCTTCTCTTTTGTAGAGTCAGTGATAGAATATTTTGATGTAGGCATAACACTTAATAAAAAGCAGATGGATAGGATTCCTTCTTATGGTAGAGTAGTTATCATTGCCAATCATCCTTTAGGAGCGTTGGATGCGATGGCTCTACTGCACTTACTCAAAGATGTTCGAAAAGATATTAAGATAGTTGCCAATGCTTTTTTAGGGCAGTTTGAAAGCTTACAAGAGCTGATAATCCCTGTTGATAACATTACAGGCAAGACAACAAAAGCAACATTAGAAGGCATATACTCAGCACTAGACAATGAAGAAGCAGTGATAATATTCCCTTCTGGAGAGGTAAGTCGAGCAAGACCTAATGGCGTGAGAGATACAGTATGGAAAGCAGGTTTCTATAAGGTAGCATCTAAAACACATGCTCCGATACTTCCTATTTATATTGATGCGACTAACTCAAAGAGTTTCTATATGCTTTCTATGCTCAACCGTTCTTTAGCAACAGCAACACTTCCTCATGAAATGTTTAAGGCACAAGGTAAGGAGATAGGTTTTAACATAGGGAACCCTATCCCTTATGAGAGTTACCGCATGTCAAGTCTTCCACAAAAAGAGGCTGTGAAACTACTAAGAAGACATTTTTACAGGGTAGCCAAAGGTAAAAAAAATATATTAAAAGTTGAAAAAGGTATCTCTCTTGCTGAGTCTCCAAGTGACATAAAAAGTGAACTGAAATTAGGTGAACTTTTAGGAGAAACAACTGATGGTAAAAAAATAATTGTGTATGAAAGTGAAGTAGAAAATACTGTTATCAAAGAGATAGGACGATTAAGAGAGATAAGTTTTCGCCATGTGGGGGAAGGGTCTGGAGAGAAACGAGACATCGATAGTTATGACTTTTACTATAAACATCTTGTGATATGGGATGATGAAAACTTAGAAATTGCAGGTGCTTACCGTATAGGTGACTGTGCTCAAATTGTTGAAGATTTTGGTATGGATGGGCTGTATACCAATACTTTGTTTAATTTTAAAGATGATTTTGAACCTTACATAAAACAAGGACTTGAACTTGGAAGAAGTTTTGTACAGCCAAAGTACTGGAATTCTAGAGCATTAGATTATTTGTGGCAAGGTATTGGTGCGTATGTTCGAACTCAGCCTAGTATACGGTATCTTTTTGGACCAGTGAGTGTAAGTGATAGTTTTACATTGCAAGCCAAAGCATTTCTTATCTATTTTTATGGACACTATTTTTCTACAAATAAATCACTGTTAACACATAAATCACCTTATAAAATGCCAAAAGATATGCTGGAGTATTGTGAAGAGATTTTCTGTGGACATAACTATCGTGCTGATCAGAGAGTACTCAAAGAAGAACTCTCTTATATGGGATATACCATTCCTGCACTGTATAAACAGTATGCCGAAGTCTGTGAAGAGGGTGGTGTACAGTTCTTAGATTTTGGATATGACAAAGATTTTAACTATTGCATAGATGGGTTTATTGTAGTAGATTTGGACTATATCAAAGAGAGTAAAAGAGAACGTTATTTTAAGATTTTTATATAACAGATAAAGTAATAAGCCAGTCAAACAATTTAAATACTTTGGGTATTTGACTTTTTTTGACATAACTATATTAAAATCCTTTTATGAATGAACATAAATTTTATTATTTTTTACAAAAACAAATATTATTACTTATCATATGGTCTCTATTTACGGGGCTAGGGTATACACTCTTATGTTATATATTTGATATTGCACCATTTACGCTTGTTTGGTTTGGAGCAGTTATAGTAGCCTGTGCATGGGGCTGGGAACTTTATCGTCAATTTAACTATGTGACTGTGCATAAAAATGAACTAAAAAAATGGTATCAACATGTGCAACTGTTTATTTATAGTATATTTGGATTATGGACTATACTTTTTTTACTTTATTCAGACATTACTGAGCATAATTTAAATCAAGTAACCGTTTTAATTCAAGTGGTTGCTGCTATTATTGCGGCAACATTTCTTTTTTCAGACAAAAAACTTTTTATACCTATTTTACTTATTTTAGTATATCCACTTATTGTGTATTTTGTAAATCTAAATGAAACAAAAGGATATTTTTTAGCCATCTTTACTTTAGGTTTTTTAGGGTTTCTACTCTATGCATCTAATAATGGGTATAAACTTATCCAACAAATTTTTCATCAAGCACAACAAGATTCACTCACGGGACTCTATAACCGTCGACATTTTATGGAACATATAGATCATTTATTAAAAACATTAAAAGATACAAAAAAGTTTACCTATATTTTACTCATTGACTTAGATCACTTTAAAACGATTAATGACACATTAGGACATGATGTAGGAGATAAACTTTTATGTGAAATATCTAATCGTTTACAAGAATTCTCTGGTGATGCTAAGCATGTCGCTAGACTAGGCGGAGATGAGTTTATGATTACAAGTTATTTGTATTCAAGTTATGATGAATGTATAAAAAGTGCAGATATCTTTTCACATGAAATTGGACGGATACTTAAAGAAACATACGTAATAGACTTTAATCATATACATATTTCTGTGAGTATAGGTGTGAAGCTCATTGATGGAACTGCCTCTAGTGCTATACAAGTGATTAAAGAAGCGGATATTGCTATGTATGAAGTCAAATCTTCAGGACGGGATGGTGTGGTTCATTTTAATAACACGTTATCATCAAAAATCGGAAATACACTTGAAATGGAAAGAAAACTCTATTTTGCACTTGAACATAATGAAATAGAACTCTATTATCAACCTCAAGTAAATGAAGATGGATTCATACTTGGTTGTGAAGTGTTGGCACGTTGGTATAATCCAGACTTAGGTATGGTAGCCCCTCTTGAGTTTATAAAAATTGCAGAAAAAACGGGGATTATTATAGAATTAGGAAATTTTATATTGGAAGAATCTTTTAAAACATTACAAACATGGGAAAAGAAAGAACATTATCTTGAACAACTCTCCATAAATGTAAGCGTGAGACAACTTTTACATGAGAGTTTTATAAAACGTATTGAATATCTATCCAATAAATACCTTAGTGGAAAATCACAAGAAAAAATAGTATTTGAAATCACAGAAACACTACTTAAAGAAGATATCAATAAGGTTATATCTATTATGAAAAAAGTGAAAAAACTTGGTATAAGGTTTTCTCTAGATGACTTCGGTACGGGGTATTCTTCTTTAAATTATTTAAGAGAAATACCTATTGATGAATTAAAGATTGATAGGTCTTTTGTGAGTCGTTTAGGTGAAAATAAATCTGATGAAATGATGTTAAAAACTATTTTTACATTAACAGATATATTTGATTTACGAATTGTAGCAGAAGGTATAGAAACGGATACGCAGTTTAAAATTTTAAAGACATATTCTTGTAATCTTTATCAAGGGTATTATTTTGATAAGCCATTAAAAAGAGATGATTTTGAAATAAAACTCTTTAAACAAAAAGTTAAAAAAGTAAATATTGAGATGCATAAAAAAAAGATTTTAAATCGACAAAACATAGGCTAATATTTAATAGTATGATTTAGAATGAAATTATCGTTCTTCTGAGCTTTTTGATGCTATAATCTTTTTATGTTGGAACATAAAAATTATCAATTCTATAATAGTCAAATTATTTTTACTATTCTTCTGTCACTTATACCTGGCTTAGTAGTTGTTATACTTGCGTGGATGAACCAAATAGTTACGGGATCTTTATTCTGGTATGGGTTACTTATTATGGCTTCTATATGGGGACTTGTACTTAAATATAAATATGAATCAGAAGCTATGACTCCTAATGAATTATCTCAGTGGTATGGCAAGGTTAAAATATTTTACTATACGATTTTTTCTTTATGGACCTTACTTTTTATTTTGTATGCAGGAGAAGTAGAAAGTAGGTTACACTATATTGTTATTTTTACACAAATTAGCTCATCTGTAGTTGCATCAGCTTTATTAGTTAGAGATAGAAAAATATTTATACCTATTCTCCTGATACTTTTACTTCCTTTATCTCTTTACTTTTTTTATATTGATGCCTTGTATGGGTATGTATTAGCAGTGTTTAATATGATATTTTTAGGTATTTTACTCTATGCATCAAACAGTACTTATAAACTTATTCAGCTAAATGATTATCAAGCAAAACATGACATGTTGACTGGGTTATATAATCGTCGTTATTTTTTAAGTTATATGGATAGATTGATTAAACGATTAGCTAAATCAAAAAAAATAGCCTATCTCTTGCTTATTGACTTAGACCACTTTAAAATGATTAATGACTCTTTAGGACATGATATAGGTGATAAAGTTTTGGAAGCTGTGGCTAAACGTATTGAGAATTATACGGAAGATAAACACATTATTGCTCGTTTTGGTGGAGATGAGTTTACCCTTCTAAGTGTAGAGCATAAAGGGTATGAATATAATTCAGAGGATGCCTATGAATTTGCAGAGGGTTTATTGTCCATACTGAAAGAGCCTTATAGAATAAAGCAGCATCGTCTTCACTTAAGTGCAAGTATAGGTATTAAGAAAATTACTGCTACTTCTTCTGGTGGAAATGAATTTATTAAAGAAGCAGATATTGCTATGTATGAAGCAAAAGATGCGGGTCGTGATTGTATTATATTATTTAATGAACAGTTAGCAAAGCGTGTACAAAAGCATCATGAGATTGAGCAGAAGCTTTATTTTGCATTTAAAGATAGAGCTATTGAACTTTATTATCAACCTTTATTTGATAAAAACAAAGTAATGATAGGATGTGAAGCATTGGTAAGATGGAAAGATGGGGACACGTATATACCTCCTGATATTTTCATCCCCATAGCAGAGAAAACAGGACTTATTATAGATATGGGCTATTATTTACTTGAGGAAGCGTTCAAAACATTAATTGAATGGCATCAAAAAGGTATGTTTATACAGCATTTTGCTATTAACATTAGTGTGAAACAACTCTTAGTTGATACATTTGCCGATCATGTTGAAATACTTTGTGACCAATATCTTTCACAAAACGTAAGAGACAAAGTATACTTTGAGGTAACAGAAAGTGTATTGGCAGTTGATGTCTCTAAAATTATAGGAACTATGGATAAAATAAAGAGCTTAGGCATACAATTTTCAATGGATGATTTTGGCACGGGTTACTCTTCTTTGAGTCATTTAAAAGAGATACCTATTGATCAAATTAAAATTGATAAGTCTTTTGTGAGTTATCTCTCAGAGACAGATTTAGACCATACAATGGTGCCTGCCATTCTTTCTATTGCCAAACTCTTTAACTTGAGTGTTGTTGCTGAAGGTGTTGAGACAAAAGAGCAGTTTGATTTTTTAGTTGGCCAAGGTTGTGATGTGTTTCAAGGATATTACTTTAGCAAAGCTGTGTCAAAAAATGATTTTATATCCCTCTATACAACGTAGTAAATTTATTGTATAGCTTTGGCTATAAGATGGATAGCTACACCATAATTGGTTGAATTATTATAACGTGTCAGTACCCTAAAGTTTGTACCTCCTAGCCAAACATCATCATGGGTTTTGTTTCGAGTTTTTAGTAGGTAGGCTTTAGCATAGGGAAAAGTTCCAAGGGGTTTAACCCCAGCTTTGCGAATAGTGGATAGCGATATCATACGTTTACGAGAAGTTTTAAGATGATTAAAACGTTTACCTTTATACTTTGTAGCCACCGCAGTTATGGCACCTTTACGCCATCTATTTTTATGCATAAATTTTGCAATAGACCCTATGCAGTCTTCCAAGTCCCATACACTTGCACCATCTCCATCAAAATCGTAGTTAAATTTACGTGCTATGGAAGGCAGTTGTTGTACACAACCCATGGCTCCTGCAAATGAACCCTCAAGTTTTGTAATATCATAGCCTTTTTCTCTTGAAAATAAAAAGAGATGTTTTATTTCTGATTTAAAAAGTTTTTTCATACGGTTTGGATGAAAGGCAAGCGTAGCGAGTACATCAAGTATATTATAGTCACCTGTATACGTACCAAATTGGCTCTCTACACCTAAAAAACCTACTATATAGTTCATGTCTACCTTATAGTGTTTTTGCGCTTTTTTGAGGGTTTTATAGTGTTCTTTTTTAAACTTTCTGGCTTTAGAAAAAGTCTTTTCATTCACAACATTACGTTTAAAACGTTCCCATGAACCTACAGTAGTGTTAGGTCTAAATTTACCACTATATCGAGCTAGGGTATCCCTATCTAGTCTTGCATGTTTGAGTACAGATGTGACATAGCTACGTTTAAATTTGTATTTATTGACCATCATATCAATAAAAGTACGTACCTCTTTCTTTGCTAAGAAATTATAGGAAACGAGAGGTCTATCGGCATTAGCCATGAGGTAAAATGGTATGAGTACAGTGAGTAAAAAAAGTTTTAAAAGTTTCAAGTTATATCCTTAATATTGTTTAGTATTAATATGCTATCGCGATAGATAGGCTCATCGATAAAGCCATATTTTTCATCCATAAAGCCATTGTTTCCCTTAGAGGATTGATGTTCAAAAACAGCTTTAATATGACGTGCTCTTTCTATTTCATATGTATTAATACTGAAAATCTTATTTGCTATGTGTACTTGTTTGGGACCCATACAGGCTTTGCTTTCAAACCCCAACATTTTTTCATGTTCACACCATGAGGTAAATGTATCTGCGTCATTATACTCTTGAAACATGAAGCTAATAGGATGTATACCCGCAGTTTTAGAATCTATTAAAAATTTTGAAAGAATATAGTCTATGGTTGGGTTTGGAAGTTTAACAAGTGACTGAGGAAGTCCTAAGGAAGAGAGTAAGTCAAGTATGCCAAGGTTTGCTGTAGTGAGACGAGGATCTATACGTAGTGTAGAAAGATTTTTAAATGCTTCTTTTGTTTCCAGGGAAATATGTAATTCTTTACTTTTATCTAGGAGTGTAAGCACTTGGGCTATTTGGTTTTGGTCTTTTATTTTTGCAACACGTACAGCATCGAAAGAGAAATCATTTAAAAAAGCTATCTCTTCTGCACCACCAAGCTCAAGTGGGTTTGTACGTACAATAATAAAACTAGTTGAGTCTTCCATATGTGAAAGAAAGAGTGCTATGTTATGTAGAGCCTCTTTTTTCCGTGAAGGAGCGATGGCATCTTCAAGATTAAGTGTAATCATATCAGCATCGCTCTCATCCATACGATTTAGGTGTTTGAGTTGTAGAGGATTGAGCATCATGTTAGAACGTTTACGTCTATGGGTACAAGGGTTTTTTCTTTTCTTGCCAAATGTTTCTGGAAGTGTAGTAAGGTTATTAAATATCATAGAGTATAATAGCAGAATTAATTTTAAGGAAATACAGTGAAAATATTATTTTATATATTTGTAACAACGACACTTTTATTGGCACGATATGAAGCCAACCCCTCTGAATCTTGTGAAGCATTTAACAATATGAAACATACAAAAAATACAAACAATATGATGTTAGATATTTCAAAGAAATATACGGTGTTAAAATCACATAAAGGTCAAAAACTTATACTTATTAAAGGTGCCAATCCTGCACAGCGTTGGGTAGATGGTGATTGTTTTAAAAAGAGTAAAACACAAAATAATGAAACAATGTCAAGTATGGAAGAGGAGTTGGCACGTTTAGAAAAAGAGATGGCACTCACATTAGGCAAAGATAAGAAAAAACGTACTATGGGTAAAAATAGTTTGAAGAAAAAAAACAAGACACCTTTAAGCATGGAAGATGAGTTAGCTCGTTTAGAAAAAGAAATACACTCTAATGTTAACCCAAAGCAAAAGAAGTCTACTATATCTAAACAAAACCTTTTGGCACTAAGCTGGCATAATGCATTTTGTGAGACACATCGTTATAAAAAAGAGTGTAAAAGAAGTATACGTTCACTATTACGTTCTAAAAGCCATGAAGAACAGTTTGTTTTACATGGTCTTTGGCCACAGCCACGTAAGAAGGTCTACTGTAATGTAAGTAAAAAAGATAAATCTTTAGATAAAGCAAAGCGTTGGAGAGATTTACCTTCTCTAGCTTTAGATAAAGATACAAAAGAAAAACTCTCATATGTTATGCCAGGTTTTGCCTCTGCCTTACATAAACATGAGTGGATAAAGCATGGTACTTGTTATGGTACAGATGCTAACACATACTACACGGAGGCAATATCTTTACTGGAGCAGTTCAACCATTCTTCTTTGGCAGCTTTCTTTAAAATAAGTAGAGGTAAACGTGTCACACTCACGCAAATAAAAAAAATAGCCCAAAAAGAGTTTGGAAAGGGTGCTTCAAAAAGCATTGCAATACAGTGTAAAAAAGGCTTAATCACAGAGATATGGTTACAGCTAGGTTCTGGGTCTGAAGATTTGGCTACTTTACTTAAAAGGGGTAAAAAACTCTATAGTCGCTGTAAAGGTGGGATTATTGATAAGGCTGGTTTTTCTAAAAAAATTAGCACCAAGGTTGGTTTTGGCAGATAAAACTCAAGTATTAGAAGCACTCAAACACTCCAATGTATTCCTCACAGGTGGAGCAGGGACAGGGAAGTCTTACATCACCAATGAGATTATAAAAGACTACCGTAACCGTGCAAAACAAGTTGTTTCGCTTGGTTCTACTGGGGTGAGTGCGGTGAATATTGGTGGATTTACTGTTCATAGCTTTTTTGTGTTTGGCATTTCTTCTAATTTTGATGAACTTAACCAAAGTGATAAACGTGCAAAAAAACGTTTAACAGACTTAAAAAAATTACTTAAAGCAACCGATTTGATTATCATTGATGAAATTTCAATGGTTAGTTCTGATTTGCTTGATATGATTGCTTATAGGCTGAACAACTATGGCTACTTAGGTAAAGTACTCTTTGTAGGTGACTTTTTTCAACTGCCTCCCGTACAAAAACAAAATAAAAATGATGTTTTTGGTGAAAAGCTTTATGCTTTTGAGTCTCTGGCTTGGGAAAGATTTGACTTGATGGTGATAGAACTTACAGAAATGAAACGTACTACAGACGCAGAGTTTACCCATATACTTTCAAAAGTACGTAAAGGTCTGTGTGATGAAGAGGTCATAGCTTACATGACAAGGCTTTGGAACAATGAAAAAATGGATAAAGACCCTACCTATCTTTATGGACGTAACCTAGAAGTAGAACAGACCAATAGAGCCAAAATAAATGAGCTAGATTCTGAAGAGACTATACTTTTTGCGAACATAGATATGTTTGGCTCTGTGCATGAAAAAAAGTTAGCTTCATGGAAAGCAATGTTGCCCATAAGTGAACAGCTCACACTAAAAGAGGGTGTTCCTGTTCTTTTTACAGTGAACAAATGGGGAAAATTTGTAAACGGAGAGAGGGGAATGCTTCGAAAAATAGAAGATGACCATCTCATTGTAGAAAAAGAAGCAGAATATGTACGGGTAGAACGTCATGAGTTTGACCTCCTAGATATGCTGGTTAAGGATGATGGTACCATAGAAACATTTAACCTTGCTACACTTTCACAGTTTCCTCTTAAACTTGCTTACGCAGTGACCATACACAAGAGTCAAGGTATGAGTATAGACAACCTTGTGTGCAATGTAGATAACATTTTTGCACCAAGCCAGTTTTATGTGGCTATCTCTCGTGCGATAAACCCTGAAAATTTAAAATTAGACTTTAATAAAGGTGATTTGACACAGTATTTGCGTAGGGTTGTAAATGTAGATGCAAGGGTTGTGTCGTATTATAAAAATATGTAATTAATTGACTTCAACACTTTTAAGGTACTGCTTAATATTTCTTTGTGTTTTAGTCCATTCATCATGGTAAAGCGTGATGTATTGTTGCAAAATTCGTTCTTCATCATTTTTAATAAGTATAAGCATTTCATTGAGTAACTTATTTAAGCTTTTTGCTTCTATAGACTTTGTGTAATTAAATAACCTTTTACAATATTCTTGTAATTCCTTATACTCTTGCCTAATGATACGCTCTTTTATAATATGATCTGAGTACCTAAATACAAAGAGTACTTCAGAGAGTGAGTCATGGTAATATGCGAGATTTTTGACTTTATCCATGGCACTAGTTATGTCTAGGTTTGTTCTATTTTCTATATAGTCTGATGATAAGGAAGAGACATCATCACCTGTGTATTTTTTATCGATAAAGTTTTTTAGTACAGTATAGAGTTCACCAATCTTAAATGGCTTGGTGAGATGTGCGTCAGCACCCACTCTATACATTTCTTTAATTTCATTTCTAAAGCCTAGACCTGAAATGATGATAATAGGCATTTTACTAAGTGTCTGGTCTTTGCGGATATGTTTGGTAGCTTGGTATCCATCCATGGTTGGCATATTGATGTCCATAAGAATTAAATCTATAGAATAATCCTTTTTAAGGACATCCAGTGCTTCTTGTCCATGGTTAGCTAGTGTTATTTTTATGTGTGATTTCTCTAAAATTCTTTGTATGATTTTTTGATTGATGGTATTATCTTCAACTACAAGAATATGTTTATATCCAAAATCATTAAAACTATCACGTGTAATATTTAGAGATTCTTCGATGCATACAATTTGCCCTTTATGTGGTATTTGTGATTGTTTTGTATTTTCATTAAGTACTATATTTTCATCTCGCTTAAGAACAAATATTTCATGAAGTAGTCCTGATATCATACCTCGAGAGAGAGGTTTATAAAGATATTTACTAATAAGTGGATTTGATTGTTGGCGTCTATCTCTATGGAAACCATGAAGTGTTTCTAGTGAAATGATTTTAAGTTCGTTCTCTTGTGTTACTTTTTGAAGGTGGGTGACTAAAAGAGGAGTCATTCTTTTAGCGTCAAGTATGAGCATGTCATAAGATTCAAAATCCTTGATTGTATGGAGTACATCAGAACTGAAGATAGTAATATCAAGTTTAAATTGTTTAAAAATATTTCCTATCATCTCTCCAATATCTGGATTGTCTTCAATAAGAAGTACTTTTTTAGAAGTGATATATGTGGGAAGATTATAGTAGTTTTCTTGATACAACTCATGTGTTAAAAAAGGTAGGGTAATTCGATATAAGGTATTATTTTCTTTTATAGAAATAGAAAATTCACCTTGAATCTGAGTGCTTAACTTCTTCGCTGTTGCGATATTGATGGCATTTTCATTGATTATCTCTTTATTGAGGAGATGTTTACCTACGATTTCAATAATAATGGTTTTATTTACTTTTTTCAAAGTGACAATAATAGTGCTATTTGATTGGGATTCTACAATAGTAGACAGAAGATTATAGAAAATTTGTTCAAGTGCTAATATATCTCCAACAAGTTCTATAGGCACACTTTCATGTATGTCATAAAAGAATTCAATATTGTTTGTTTGGATATGTGGTTCTATGAGTCCATACACTTCGTTGAGAAGGTTTTGAACACGAAAAATTCCAACACTGTGCTTGTGGGGTTTAGTGTTTTCCTTGAGTGAAAGAAGTAGTGCTTCTTCTTCTTTTAAAATAGCTTTGCTCTCTTTTCTTGTTCTCGCATGACGATTTGATTTTTTAGGGAATAAAAGATTTAAAAAAGTTTGATATATCATAAGTTAGTGACTCCATAAAGGTTATATCCAAGGTTTCAGTTTATGGAAATATTAATGAATGTAAAGATTAACAAATTAGTATTACTTTAGCATTACTTATGAGATAGAAATAAATGTTAAAGTGAGTAACAAACAAGTAATACTTTAAGATTAAAACAGATATACTAGCTGTATAAAACATAAAAGCCAAGCCAAGCCAAGCCAAGCCAAGCCAAGCCAAGCCAAGGCATC
>Ga0256840_1001789_pt1 | contig 19633 bp, 13 predicted proteins | sample 355202metaG_FD_185969 | JGI IMG/M metagenome (GOLD analysis project Ga0256840, IMG submission 185969) | Hydrothermal vent microbial communities from Mid Atlantic Ridge, Atlantic Ocean - 355-202 | ecosystem: Environmental > Aquatic > Marine > Hydrothermal vents | place: Atlantic Ocean: Mid...
AACTGAAATATACAATTGCGATACCATAATGATTGAAACCGATAAAAAAATCCACCAGTTCAACATTTCAGCATCTTTTAAATAGTTTAAAAGATATGAAAGCAAAATAAAAAACAATAAAAAAGCGTATAATGAATTAATGGGATGAGAAATAAAATTTTCATAATTAATATTTTGCCGGTAATCAGCATTATAAAGCAAGGATTCTATTTTAAGGACAAGAACTATTGTAATAATAGAAAAAAATACGGTTTCAAATTTTGGCGATTGGCTAATGCGAAAAAACCGCTTAAATAATAAAGCAGGAAAAAATAAAAGAATAAGAAAAAGCTCTCCGGATATTTCTGTTATATTCACAACCAACATCGTATCTATTGCAGGTATATACGGATGATTAAGTAAAGACACAAACAAAAAGAAACCATGAACAAACTCAATGGCACCATTAATAAAATAGGCTAAACCGATAAATAATTGCCACCTGACACCTGTTCTGACATGCCATATAATTAAAGCCATCCCTGCAACTATAGCAAATAATGAACTCACCGTTTCTAATGCAGCATTAAACCCGTAAGATCCTTTTTGGGAAACTGTTTGTAATAATGGAAACAGAGCAAGTAAGGATATAATAATTGCAAAACCAGCAAAAATATACTTTTTAACAAGCATCTTAGAATGAGTAACGGCATTCTCTTTTATAAGATTTCTACTCACAGGCATTATCGAACTTTTCTAATACATTATTAATCTCAGCAGATCAATTTACTGTTATCAGGATACTGAATACTGAAATTTTGTGTTGTATAGAAAATACCGGTAATTTTTAGATATATGGTAAAATGTAGCTAATATTTCTTAAAAAGCTATTACTTATACCATTGAAAATACCAACTTATGTTGATTAGATTTTAAAAATATGTAAGAAAGGCTATTTTCTACTAAACACTATCCAATTAACTAATTAACATTAAAAAAAATTTAACATCTATCGTTTCAAAAATACTAAAAATATTAATACCATGAGGCAATATCAGATAATTTTTTTCAGGGAAAATATGTAAGCTTAAATCAGCAACAATTTTCTACTTTTATGTAAAAAACGTTTTGGAAAGATATATTTTATAAGCTACTCCAACACTTAGAGCTGGATTAATTGGAAAGTATTCTCAGAATTAAGAACAAGAAAGTGGATTTTAAGCCAATATTTTAACTAAACAAAACTTTTAGAAACAGGATTATGTTTTTTCATTGCCATTCTTATTGACTGCATTAAAATATTAATGTTAACAGGTTTAACTAAATAATCATCAGCACCCAAAAGCATACTTTTACGTATATCTTCAAGCTGATTATTTACAGTAACAAAAATGAAAGGGATGTTTTGTGTTGCTTTTATTTGTTTCAAAGAACGAAGAAAATCATAGCCATCTAAACGAGGCATTAGGATATCTGAGATGATTACATCCGGTTTGTGTTGTAGTGCTATTTGAATGCCTTCTACACCATCATTTGCATTCAATATTTTAAAACCTTCATTAAACAAATAATAAGCAAGTTGTTTACGAAAAGGCTCATTATCATCAACAATCAGGATTTTTTTCATCATTTTAATGAATTTAGTAAAATTGAAATAGAAAAACGACCGTCTTTATTATTATCAAAACTTAATTTACCATCTAATAAGCGGCTGATTGATTTAATCATGGAAAGCTCAAGAGTATATCCTAATGAAAAATACGTTGTCTTATCTTTATATGATAAATTGTCATCATTTTGAACAATAGAGTTTTTACTTGTCACTGAAATAGAAAAACCGGAATTTTGATATTTTGAAAGTACAAATATAGTATTTCCTTTAGAAGAATTATTAATTGAATAACGAATCATGTAGCGCACAATTTTCTCAAAATAGGTAAGGTGCTGCATTATACTTCCGGCTTGCAATAGTAATTCGATATCAGCTAAACGATCTGTTTTTTCAGCTTCTTCGAGAACAATTTTTTTAATTACGGTATGCGTTTCGATATTGTTAAATACATTTTTGCTTTTATTAACGGTTGTAGAGTACGGTAAGCTGTTCTTTTCTTGAACGTTTTTCTTTTTATTTAATTTATGAGTATTTTCCAGTCCTGATTTTACGGTTTTTAACAACTCATCAATAGATAACGGTTTGGTAAGATAGCTCACAGCTCCAAGATATATTCCGTGATTGATATCGTCTTTTGTAGTTTTTGCCGACAAAAATATTACCGGAATATTTTCTGTTTCAGGATTCTTTTTTATTCTTTTAATAAACTGATATCCGTTAAGCACCGGCATTATAATATCCGATACAATAATATCCGGTTTGCTCTTTTTTGCCATTACAAGACCTTCTAATCCATTTGTTGCAGAACTTACCTGAAAATTTTCCATTGATAAGATTTCCAAAATTTCATTACGAACCGCTTCCTCGTCCTCTACAACCAGTACTTTTTTATAGTTATTCATTTTGTTATTTTTTAATATTTATAGCTTTATCGATAAATTTTAAACGCCTCAACTGAGGTTTATACCGTACACATGCAACAACTATATTATATACTAAGGCCATCTTTTACTTTTTTTTCTGATATCTACTTTATAATGTAAACCCACACTCAACTGTAAAGCAAAATCATTATCGGAAAAGTAGCTGGTGTTTTTGTCGCGATAATCTTCATTTAGTATTTGACTGGTATATCCGCCAAAACCAATTTTTGAATCGATAAACAAATTCTGAACAAGCCGTATTTGAATACCAAAGCCCACATAATGTTCTTGGGTGTTAAAACGTTCAAATTCGGGAATTTCAGAATAGTTATACCGGTGAAGAACCGTATTAATCTCTTTTCTTAAATTAACATTGTAATTCCGCATAGTATTCATATACAAGAATAGATTAAAATAGTCATTATCGGCTAAATAATATCTGTACTGTAAATCAAAACCGGATATTTTTTGGTATTGATTTTGCCAAACAAAACCGGCTTTGAATTCACTTCTACCACATTTGTAAAATAAATTTGTTTCGGTTAATAAACCCAAACCACTACTGGTGTTTGTTAAATTTGAGGCTATTCCGTATGACTGCTTCTTATACGGTTTACATACTTGAGCCCATGCTTCGGCTCCTGATGCTAATTGTATAACTAATACAATTGCAATTGTTCTGAATAAATTTAATTTTATTGTTTTCATAACGCTACATTTTTAATTAATAATAATTTATAGTACAAAATTAGACTACAAACTACTGTTTATTTAGAGTTATAAAACCTATATTGAAATTTGGATGTTTAATAGGTGTTTTGTCCTAATTGGAACTTTGAGGACATAGAAAAGAGTAGGGTAATTCATGATTACCAATAACCGATGGCTGTATTAGTATAGCTAAAAACCATCCGGTAAACTTTTATGAATAAGCTTTGCCCATGTTTAAGTTTGTAAAATTGAGCTATTACCTGCTAGTGTCATGTCAAGCTTATTATGCCGTTCAAAGGTCTTTCAGACGCTTTGAGGTCGATTCGGACTTTCAAGTGTTCATAGAACCTTGTGAAGGGCCATTTTATATTTTACATGACACTAGTGTAGTGTAAAATGTATTGTTAAAAAACAAATAATGAACTGAACTTATAATTTAAAATAATAGGTAAAACAAAAGCCGGTATCTGAATTAAAATTATATTTAAAATCACCGGAATAATTTTTCGCAATCAATTCAATAATTTCAATAGATTTTTTACACAATGATAAATTGTGTTTGTTCTCAGTATTCTGATTTTTATTCAGCTCACCTTCGATATTTAAACAATAAAAGTTATTTTCAATTGCTGAGCGAACATAAATTTTGCTGCCGGGCAATGTAAGCTGAACGGAACATCGAATTATTTCTTCAATAATTTTTTGAAAATAAAAGTCGTTAAAATTTAAGTTAGCCTCTTGCAAATCAAAAATAAGATCATTTTTTCTATTTAACTCTTCGGCTACTGTTGATACAATACTTTTTATGTATAAATGAATAAATTTTAAACTACTAACATTAATATCATTAGATTGCGCACGATGAGTAATCAAATTCATGTACAACAAGTAATCATTAATTAGCTTATTAATTTTTTCACCGTGATTATAGATACCGTTAACCAATAATTCAAGTTCATTTTCCGGAATATCCAGTTTTTCAGAACTTAAATAGTTAGAAAAACCTAGAACTACATTTATTGACTCAGACAATTCTTGAGGCAATAATTCAATAGGACTTAAAATTAATTTGCTAATGTTCCTATCCATCTTTTTTTGTTTATCTAAACTTATATTTACTGCTGCTAGCAAATCGTTTGGATGAATTGGCTTGGTAATATAATCTTCCACGCCCAAATTCATACCTGTTCTGATATCATCAAGTTGAGCCTTTGCCGATAAAAAAATAACCGGAATACTATTGGTATCAGGACATTTTTTTATTTCATTGACTAACTGATAACCATCCAGTCCCGGCATCATTATATCGGAAATAATTAAATCTGGCTTATCATTTTTTGTTTGCATAAGCCCCTCGTATCCATTTGAAGCCATAGAAACTTCAAAACCCTCCATTTGAAGAATATCACAAATTTCCTCACGAATGGACTGTGCATCTTCAACAACCAAAATCTTTTCCATAAGCCTATATTTAAAAAAGGTTTAATGTTTCGTAAAAATTTTTGGTTTAAAATTAACCAACAATTATTTTCACAAAACTTTATCAGAGCCACGGTCAAACAATTACAAATTTTTACAATTTTCTTTTTTATTAAAATTAATATTTCTTTGCAATATCTTATTCATAAGAACTATTTGAGATGATTCAAATTCTAAAACAAAATTAAGCAATTTGAATGCAGCATAAGAGCGCATAAAATACTAATTACAGAATGATAAACAAATAGGTAGATTTACCTAATCTGGGGATTTAAGGAAGTAGTTTTTGTAAAATAAACAAATCTGCGGTTTGTTAAGTTATGTATATATTGGTCTATATTGTTGTTAATTATCTTGTTTCTACATTATTAACAGCTGTGAAACTTTAATTAATAATACTATGTATAACTACAAAAGACACACAAAAGGCAATCAATAGGCTTAAATGTGCATTTATGGAAACAATACATTAAACAGTAACAAACTTATTTTGGATAGCAAATGCAACCAAACTTGCCGTATTTTTTGTTTCTGTTTTGGCTAATAAATTCGCTCTGTGATTATCAACCGTGCGACTACTTATAAAGAGTTCTTCGGCAATTTCATTATTGGTATATCCTTTACAGATAAGTTCCAGAATTTGTAATTCACGTTTGGTTAATTTAGTTTTACTTTTAATTTGGTCTGATTTACCTTTAGAATCAAAAGCCATTAATTGCCTAATATTTATAATTTGTTTTGCAATATCTTCTTGCTGTAAAGATACAAGATACTTAATAATCTCGTCCATTTCAACCGATTCGGTTGAATACTGTTTTAATTTAAAGTTTTCGTCACTATTAGTTATATCCAATACACTTCCGATAATTGCCTTTTTATTGTCAAAAAGAATTGATTTGCCAAATATTTCAAGAAACAAGGCTTTTTTATCTTTACTAATTGCAGGAACTTTAATTTGAATAGAATCATGAATTCCTTGTAAGCACATGGATAATTCATTAATTGTTTTTTCCTTATCGCCCAAAAATATATCTTCAAGTTTTATTTTGTTTAACTCATGTTTTGAATAGCCGGTAATTTCTAAAAGTTTATCATTTGTAAGTATAAATCTTTCTTCCTGATAAATAAATATACCAATTAACGGATTGCTGATTAAGGCTTTAAATTTTTCCTCGCCGGATTGTTTTATTTTTTCGTTTTTCTCTAAACGTTTTACAATTGTCAGCATTAGTTCGTTCAGTTCAAAAGGTTTGGTCAAATAATCATCTGCACCAAGCCTTAATCCGGTTCTAAAATCTTCGGGTTGTGCTCTTGCAGTTAAAAAAATAAAAGGAGTGTTTGATATTGACGGAATTTGTTCTATTGCTTTAAACACGTCATATCCATTTAATCTTGGCATTTCTATATCGCAAATAATTAAATCAGGTACATGTTGCAAAGCCATTTGAATACCTTCTGCTCCATCTTTTGCAGAATAAGATGTGTAACCTTCCATGGCTAAAAATTCAGTTACTTCTTCTAGTAAAGGTTCAAAGTCATCGATTATTAAAATTTTTTTCTTTGGCATTCCTTTTATTTTAAATTAAACACAATAGATACTGAAAAATAATCATTTACCTTACTTTCTATATCCAATTTGGCATTAAACAGTTTTGCAATTAATTGAACAATAGCCAATCCAAGTCCTACTCCTTGCTGTTCATTTTTTTGACGGTCGAACTGCATAAAGGCACCTATATTGGCAATCTGCTCTTGGCTAATTCCAGAACCGGAATTATAAATTGTTAATTTAAATTGTTTGTTTTCAGTTTTTGCAGATATTTTGATTTTATTACCCGAAACGGAAAACTTAATTGCATTATCAATTAATTCTTCAAGCATTTTTATAAAATAGTATTCCTCTATTTTTAACTCTGCTTCTTCAACATCAAGTTCTAAATCATTTTCTCTATACTCGCTATTTATTTTTTCTTTTACTACTCTTTTAATTATTTTTTTAGTTTCAATAAAAGGAGTATTTGTTAGCTCTTTAATTTTTTCAGGATCTTCTACCCAGATACTTAAATTAGAATATGCGGCATAATTTTCAACAACTCTTTGCAAACGCACTCCGCTTTGGTATATATAACCGGCAATTTCAGATATTTCTGTTCGGGAAATATCCGGAATTTTATCTTTTAAATATTCTGCAAAGCCTAAAATACCATTTAAAGGAGTTTTTAATTCATGAGGTAAAAAATAGCTTATATTTGCACGCAGAGTTTCCATTTTTTTTTGGATTTTCTCTACTTTTTGCAGTTTATTATTTATTGAAACAATTAAATCTTCCGGACTCAGGGGTTTTGTTAAATAATCATCTGCACCTAAATTCATTCCATACCTAATATCGCTTGGTGCAGCCTTGGCTGAAAGAAATATTACCGGAATATTTTCGGTAGCAGGATATTTTTTTAGTTCTTTAAAAAACTGGTATCCGTCCATTACCGGCATTAAAATATCGGTTACTACCAAATCCGGCAATTTTTGCTTTGCCAGTTCCAAGCCTTCCAGTCCGTTATTTGCCGAATAGGTATTATATCCCTCCATTTGTAAAATATCACAAATTTCTTCTCTTACATCCGGAGTATCCTCTATTATTAAAATAGTTTTCATGGTGCTTATATTTGTAAATATATTAAATATTTTTCATATATAATAGCTTGTTTAATTTTAATATTTTCAAAAATTTTATTTAACATAAAGTTTTACTATTTATTATTCAATACTTTACAAAAAAACATTAGCTCAACAGACTATATATATAAATTTATTTTTTCCCGGGTTTTGATACAGGTACCGGCAAATTGTTTAACGGAAAACGCAGTGTAAAAGTAGAACCTTGTCCGAGCTTGCTTTTAACCGATATATCTGCATTATGTAGGTTTACACCACTTTTAACTATGGACAAGCCCAAACCGGTTCCTTGTATTGTCTCTACATTCTTACCACGATGAAAAGTATCGTAGATTAATTCAATATCGCTAGGGTTTATACCCATACCTAAATCAGTGATTTCAATTACCGTTTCATTATCGGTACAGTAACATTTAACATAAACGGTATTTTCTTCCGGCGAATATTTAATTGCATTAACCAGTAAGTTCAGAAATATATTTCTTCCTTTCTCAGTATCGATGTAAATCATGTTATCACTTTTATCTACCGATAATTCTACTTTATGCGAAAAATTAGTTTGCTGACAGGCTTCCTGTATTATGGGTTCAATAAAATCGATGAATCTTATCATTTGCGGTTTGGCATATTCCTGTACTCTTTGGTCTTTTTCAATATGCAAGATACTTTCCAGCAACTTAGTCATATGCTTAACCTGAGTTTCTATTTTTTGAAACTTTTTGTTTTTTTGCTCGATGTCTAATTTTGAATCGTATTTTTTTAAAAATCCGGCTGCAAAATTTATGGCTGCCAATGGCGTACGAAATTCATGCGAAGCCATGGCTATAAAGCGCGATTTTAATTTTCCCAATTCTTTTTCACGCTCTAAAGCAAGTTTTAATTTGTTGGTTCTTTCAATTACTTTTTTCTCAAGAGTATTCTTATATTCCTCAATTTCACTGATATCATGCATAATAATCATTATCCCTTTTATGTTTCCATAATAATCATGTTTTAAGGTTGTATTTAACAATATTTTAAGTTGTTTATTATCATGCGTTTTAAGGGTACACTTATAATTGTTTATTTCAATTCCGTCAAAAGCATCTTGTATTACTTTATTTAATTTTACCATTTCGGTTTTAGGAACTAAAATCTTAAAAAAGTTTTTCCCACTTACATCAGCCTTTTTATAAGCAAACAAATCTTGAGCTGCTGTATTCCAATCCGTAATTTTTCTATATTTATCAATACCAATTATTGGAACATTTGCATTATTCATAAGGTTTTTTAGTTCAATGGCAATCTGCAATAATTTCAGTTCTGCCTTTTTTTCGCGTGTTATATTTTCAATAGTTCCAACATACACCACATTTCCTTCGTCATCAACGGTTTTGTGGGCAGTTTCTCTAACATAAATGTGTCTTTTATTTTTGGTTATCCATTTACTTTCTATTGCATCAATGTGTCCATTTTTATCTAAAACAGAAAGAATATGGTCTCTTTTTTCTTTGTTTACATAAACATCTTTTGCATTAATTGCATTAGATAGTTCAGATAAAGAAGAATAACCCAGCATTTTATAAAGTGCCGGATTTGTCCATAAAATTTTCCCCTCGGAACTGGTTTGATAAATACCAACCAAGGCATTATTAAACAATTCCTTAAAATATCTTTCAGATTTTTTTATTTTTGCAGTTCGTTTTTTTAAACGGTCTTTTCGGCTTTTTTCTTCGTAATCCTTATTAATATATTGTTCCAGTTTTTCAAAATTAATGGGTTTAACCAAGAAATGGTCAATTCCTGCATCAATAGCCTCCAGTAGGCTTTCCCTGTCAGAATAAGCACTCGTAATATATATTTTAGTACCGGTCTTTTTGTCAATTCTTTTGATCATTTCCAGACCATTCATTACAGGCAGCATAATATCAACAATTAAAATATCCGGCATATATTTATAAAATAAATCAAGACCTTGTTTGCCATTTTCTGCAATAATCAACCGGCTTACTTTCTTTTTTAAAAATGCACTCATTACCAATTGCGCATTTCTATCATCTTCGACATAAAGAACTGATATATCAAGGAGATTCAAAGGTTTTTCCAATATGTTGGTATTGCTGTAATTCATTTTATTTAATCAGTATATTTTAACGGGTATTGTATAACCGGAGTTATATTTAAGTATTATAATTGTTTATTAACAAATTTGTTTTTAACTGTATTTATTAAATCCAAAATACCTAGTGGTTTAACCAAATAATCTTTTATGCCAAGCTCCAATCCGTGTTGCAAGTCAGCTTTTTCAGCTTTTGCGGTAAGCAGTATTATTGGAATATTTTTGGTTTTTTTCCATTTTTTCAGCTTTTCTATAAACTTGAAGCCATTCAAGCGCGGCATAAGAATATCGGTGATTATTAAATCCGGCATTTTACTTTTAACAATAGCCAGTGCTTGGTGTCCATCGGAGGCTTCAAACACTTCATAATTTTCAATTCGAAGGATATCACAAACCTCTTCTCTTACTGATATGGTATCTTCTACGACTAAAATCTTTTTCATGGTAACCTAAAACTTTAATTATTATTCAGACAAAATTCAGCCATCCTGACTTTTTGTAATATACTGTTGTTGCAATTTTCACTTACCAAACATTAAAATGACTGTAATTTACAGTTGCCAGAAACCGCCTAAATTCGTAAAGCATTAACATACATGCCTTAGAATCTGCTTTATACGAAATTTGGCGATTTCAAGCAATAACCAATTAGAAAGTTACAAATCATTTATAAAATACTAATTACAATTTGCCTTTAGCCGGACATTTTCATTTTACGAACATATTTCCATTCTATAATAATTAAATCATAGGTTTAAGATTCATAAATTATGAAATGTATTATTCACAAAGTTAGGTCATGCTCTATGTTTTTTTAGTGATATAAATACTCATCTATTGTGATTATACATAAATAGGTATTTTTACTTATTATTTCTAAAAGTTCATTCATCTATTTATGCACTAATGGCAGAGGTATTATCCAACTCCTCAGCCGGAATAATTGGTAAATTTACCGTAAATGTAGTTCCTCTGCCCAGTTCTGAATCTACCTGTATATTGCCCTTGTGTTTTTCAACCGATTCTTTAACAATAGCAAGTCCTAAACCGGTTCCTTGAATTGTATCGGTATTGGTACCACGCCTAAAAGGTTCAAAAATATGTTCCAAATCTTCTTTTTTTATACCAATACCATAATCTTTAATCTCAAAATTTAAAAATTCTTTATTTGAAGAACATTTAAGCTCAATAAATTTTTGATCGGGTGAAAACTTAATGGCATTTGATAAAAGATTAATAAAAATATTTCTGCCCAATTTTTCATCTATGTATATTTTATCCAGTTTACAAATATTCTGTATTTTTATTTCGTGAGAATAGTTGGTAACATTTCGGACTTCTTCAAGTATTGTATCCATAAATTCTTTAAAATCGACCATTTGCGGGTTAAACTTAATTTGTCCGGCATCAATTTTACCAATGGTTAAAACATCATTCAAAAGGCTGGTCATATGTTTTACTTGCTCCTCAATTTTTTCCAATTTTTTTTGCCGGCTGGCATTGTCCATTTTTTGCCAATACTTTTTCACAAATCCGGCAGCAAAACTAATAGCCGCTAAAGGTGTTCTAAATTCGTGCGATGCCATTGAAACAAATTTTGATTTTAAAATATTGAGTTCTTTTTCTTTTTCCAGTGCTTTTTTTAACTTTTTGGTACGTTTTTTTACTTTTTTCTCCAATTTATGTCTATAATCTACCATTTTAGTAATATCCTGACCTGCACATATAACACCAACCACTTTTCCTTCTATATTTCGATGCGTATTTATATTCAACATCATTTTTATTAATTTTCCGTCTTTTGTTTTAATTTGAAACTCCGAATCAGGTACTCCAAACCCAAGAACAGATTCTACAATTAAACCTCTAAGCGCTCTTTTTTCGTTTCCTACAAATAAGATTTCGGCAAATTCTTTATTTAAAACTTCGTCTTTTGAATAACCGGTAAGTTTTTGAGCCGCACTATTCCATTCGTTAATCCGTCCGTTCATATCCAAGCCAAAAATCGGAGTGTTTACCGTTTGTACCAAATTACGGAGTTCCAAAGCCTTTTGTTGAACCTCTCGCTCGGCAAATTTTATTTTACTAATATCTTTAACAAGAATTAAAAGCCTAATTTGATCATCAATAGAATAAGTACTAAAGTGTAAATCCAGCCATAAATGCTTTTTTCGTTTATTTTTAAGTTTTACTATTTTTTTAATTTCTGTTTTTGTAGTTAAACATTTTCGGGCATCCTCAATTAATCCGGCTTCTTTATAAATCGGTATCTCAGAATATTTTTGATTGAGTAATTGCGTAACTGTATATCCTGCAATTTTAGCTGCGTTTTCGTTAACCGAAATGCAAGTTCCGTTTTCATTAAACATTAAAACTCCCAAACCCGAAGTATTAATAATTCGATCGTTAAAATCCAGAGCTTGCTTTAAAGAGTTTTGTAGTAGTTGGCTATTGGTAATATCAGACATTGACGCATCCAATCTTACTAATTCGCCTTCTTGATTAAAACGAGGAGTGATTTTATTATTTATCCATTTAATTTCTCCTTTTGCATTAATTATACGGTACTTTAAATTTAAAATTTTATTTTTAATAAATTTTTGTTTGGGTATTAAAGCAAATTTTTTGTCGGCCGGATAAATTATATCGGTGATTAAGGAAGGATTTTTATAAAACTCTTTTTGCTCATAGCCTAAAACATTTTTACAAGAAGGTGAAATTTGTATTACCTTATTATTAACACGTTCTTTTGCTATTTCTATTGAATAAATAACATCTTGAACATTGTTAAAAATACGCTCTATTTGTTCTGTTTTAATTTTTAATTTTTCGGATAATTGTTTTTGTTCGGTAACATCTTGTTGAAGCCCAATAAAGTTAATAATTTCTCCTTTTTCATTTTTTACAGGTCCTATAACTGCTTTGTCCCAATATAGGCTACCGTCCTTTTTTTTATTTAAAAATTCACCACGCCATATATCACCTTTTGTAATAGTTTGCCATAAATCTTTAAAAAAACTGTTTGGATGGTGACCTGATTTTAAAATATTCGGGTTTTTACCAATTACCTCATTAAAGCTATAGCCGGTTGTTGCCGTAAACTCAGGATTTACAAATTCAATATTACCATTAGTATCTGTAATTATAACAGATAATGGGCTTTGACTAATTGCAGCAGATAACTTTCTAATGGTTTCTTCGTTTTTTACTCTTTCGCTTATATCATTTATCACCGCCAAATAAAACTTTTCGCTATTTTGTGAAATTAGCTGCAAATGAACTTCAATAGGATAAGTACTGCCGTCTTTTCTTTTATGGGTAGTTTCAAAAATTATTTTCTTTTGTTTTCCCTTTGCAAGAGGAGCTAATAATTTATTTAAAGATTCTTTATCAAATTCAGGTGCAATGGCTAATGGTGTCATTTTCTTAAACTCTTCCAAACTGTATCCCAGATGTTTTATTCCGCCTTGATTTACATAATGAAACTTTAAAGTATTAACATCAAAAATAAAAATTTCGTTTAAACTTGCTTCAAGCGTATCTAAAAATTTTAAACGTTCACGTTCTGTTTTTCTCAGTTCGGTAATATCTCTGTAAACAGACATTAAGGAAGTGCTTCCATCACTATTTAAAATGCGTGAATTAGATACTATATAAATGCGTCCGTCTATTGGGTGTTTTATTTCTTTGTAAGAATTTTCCGGTTTATTTAAATTGTGAAATCCACACCATTCACACTTTTTATTTTGTTTAAACAATGCCCTATGGCATATTTCTGTTGTTTCAACAGTTCCAAATTTGTTTTGTGCAGCGGGGTTCATATACTGCACACGACAATCTTCGGATGTAATAATTACCGCATCGGTATTTGCATTAAGTATGGTTCTGTACTTCTGCTCACTTTGTTCTACTGCCGATAGAGCACTTTTTAATTTCTGATTTTGAGCATGATATTTTTTTGAAAGTGCTTCGTATTTGTTTCTCTGTTCCTTTAATTTTTGATTGGCAAGTATTTCATCTGTAATATCATGAATAACTCCTTGATAAAATAAAATTTTACCTGAAACATCTCTAATTATTTCGGTTTGATCTTCAACCCAAACAATCTTGCCGGTTTTTGTAATAACCCGGTAAGGAGCATGTTCAAATTTATTGCTTTCAAGATTTTTGCGTGCTTTATTCAGCTCAGCTAAAACCCGTTTAGCATCATCAGGATGAATAACATCCATGAACCGAATAGTATTTGACAAAAACTCCTTATCGGTATATCCAAATATTTTACTCACATTAGGACTAACATGCTTAATAGGCCAATTGCGTTCATTTTTCCATAAAAATACCACAGATGAACTCATATTTATGATTTCGGCTGTTCTAATAAGCTCTTGTTCAATCCTTTTTCTATCAGTAATGTCCTGAATAACGCCAAATAAACGAATGGGCTTTCCCTGTTTATCTACCTCCAACTGCCCTTTGGCATGTACACACCGAACAGCGCCTTTGCCATCAACCAGTCGGTACTCAATATTATAGGGCTTTTTGTTGTTTGCTGCATCCGATAGAGCTTTTGTAACTCTATCAAAATCATGAGGATGGATGTGTTTTTTAAATAAGTCAATAGAGGGAGTGTTTTTATGCTTATCTAAATTAAAAATACGGTAAATTTCATCAGACCACCTGAGTTTATCATTAATTAAATTATAATCCCAACTACCAAAATTAGCAAGTTTTTGTGCTTCGTTTAGCAGCTCTTCATTCCTTGCCAGTTCTTTTTCAATTTTTCGTTGTTGGGTAACATCATGCCAAATTGACCGGGTGTATAAAACTTTTCCTTCATTATCGCGCACAAATGATGTATTTGAAGAAACAATTAAAATTTGCCCGTCTTTTCTTTTAATTTCAATATCCTTTCTGTCGGTGCTTTTAAAAAAGTCAGTATCACGTTTTTCATTAATGCGCCGGATGGTTTTTGGAGCATATAAATCAAATACAGATTTTCCGATTAGTTCATTTCTTGTATATCCCAGTTGGTTTAAAAGTGTTTGATTGCAATCAACTATTTTAGAGTTTTTAATATTGACGGATAAAAACATATCGGGAGCATTATTATACAAGTCAAAGTATTTAGCTTCCGATTTTGCCAATAATTCATAGGCTTTCTTAGTATTTAATTTTTCTTCTCTTAATTTCAAAGCATTCTGTATGGCGGGAACCAATCTTATCAAATTTTCTTTTAATACATAGTCCCAAGCACCTTGTTTCATACAATCTACGGCTGTTTCTTCATCTAAACTACCGGTAACAATAATAAAGGGTGTTTCGGCTTGTTTTTTTGCGGCTATTTCAAGTGCTTCCAATCCATTAAATTGGGGTAAGTTGTAATCGGAAAGTATTACGTCGGGTTTATAACGATCCAGCAAATTAACAAAATTAAGCTTATTGTTCGTAAGCTCATAAATAAAATCCATTCCGGCAGTTTTTAATTCATATTGAATTAATTTTGCATCAGAAAGGTTATCTTCAAGAATTAATATTTTTATAGGATTATCCATATCATTACATCTAGTTTTAATATTAAACCGACTATTGCAGTAAAAAACACCTTGCAGCTATAATACATTGCTGTTTGATAATAAGTTCCACAAGAAAATTTATTGAAATAACTTTTGTTTATCATGTTTAATATTTTGTTTTTATTTATTTAAGGCTTTACTATCAGAAATTGCAGCCGGTAAACTAAAATAAAAAGTAGTACCTTTTCCTTTTTCCGACTCTACCCATATTTTTCCTCCGTGTTTGGCAATAATCCTTTTAACCAGAGATAAACCTATGCCTGTTCCTTGATATTCATCTGCTGTATGCAGACGTTGAAAGACATTAAATATTTTATCGGCATATTTCATGTCAAAACCAATACCATTGTCCTTTACGGCATAAATTATGGTATTTTCTTTTGTTTTGGCACTTACCTCAATAATAGTTTTTTTTTCAGTATCGGAATATTTTATTGCATTAGAAAGAATGTTAGTTACCACGCGCTCTATTAAGCTAAAATTACCTTTACACGAAGGTAATTTTTTCAGATAAAATTGATGCTTATTTTGGTCAATATCTCTACTCAGCTCATTATAGACTCTTTGAAATATCTGTTCTATATTAATTTCGGAATAGATAATTTTTTTACGTTGAATATGTGAAAATTGCAACAAGCTGTCAATTAATTCTTTCATGCGCGATACATTATTAAGAATTAAAAGAAACAATTCTTTTCCATCATCATCCAAAAATCCACCGTATTTAGCCATGATAATTTTCAAAAAACCTTCAATTGCACGTAAAGGAGCTTTTAAATCGTGCGAAACAGAATAAGAAAAAGCTTCTAAATCTTGGTTTGCTATTTGTAAAGCCCGGTTTGCCTCTTGCAGTTCTTTTCGAGCCATGTTAACATCTTCCAAAAGGTAAATCATTGCCCTTTGTGATTTTTTTAACTGTTTTGTTTGATTTTCAAGTTCCTGTGTTCTGTTTTCTACTAACTTTTCTAAACTTTTCCGGTATTTTTTTTGTTCAAGTTCATTTTTTCTTCGTTCGGTAATATCTAATATAATAGCAAGAAAAAGAGGCTTAAATCCAATATTCAACAATTCCAGGTGAACTTCAACACGATACAATGATTTATTTTTGCGCTGCTGAACAGTCTCAAAAATAATTTTTTCTTTTGTGCCGGTGTGCAGATGCTTTAAAAGTTTAGCATACGAGTCTTGCGTATGCTCCGGTTTAAGATCTAAGGGTGTTAACATTTCAAGTTCCTCCATTGTATAGCCCAGATTATTACGAGCAGCTTTATTAACATGAACAAACTTCCAAGTATAAGCATCAAATAAATATATCTCATTTAATGAATATTCCATTGCGTCATTATATAAATATTTGTCTTTCTTCATGTTTTACCTATTGTATTGTTTTAGATTCCTTGTGTTATAATTGTTTTATTTCATTAAGTTTAAATAAAATTTATGGTCTTAATTTGAATCCATTTTTTCAATAATATTAAATTAATTTTTCTCAAAAAAGATAATTTTAATTATGCACTATCAGTTAATTTTCATACTTACTTAATCTTTCTTCCAAAATTTTCACTTTATCCCTAAGTTCCTTAATACGGAATTCTCTGCCAATAAATAAATTATTAAAGCGTTCAAGTTCTTTATTCTTTTCTTCTAACTCCTCGGTTCTTAATTTAACCAAATCTTCCAGATGCTCTCTATGTTTTTTTAGTTCCTCTTCCGCCAGTTTGTTGTCGGTAATATCGCGCGAGCTAACCACAATTCCGGATACATTTCCGTTTTTTTCAATGTAGGGATAGTAAAAAATTTCCATATACCTATTCCCGTAGCCTTCCAAATTTAACCATGTTTGATAATATACTTTTTCTCCTTTAAGGCACTTATCCAGCTTGTCTTTTATCTTATAAAAATAATCTTCACCAAGAACATCGGCAATAGAATATCCTAAAACTTCGCTTCTCAATTTTTTATGAGCTTTTAACGAAGCCTCATTTATGGCTTGATATACGTAGTTTTTATCAATAAAAGCCATATGATCAGCAGTAACTGAAATTATATGTTCATATTTCCGGCTGGCTTCCTCAGCCTGTTTTAGTTTAGTAATATCAATGGCAGCCAAAAAACCACGCCCATTATCCTGTGTATAATTATCAGCACTTAATTTAAGGTAAACCTGACGCACTTGCCCATCTAATGTTTTTATTTCACTCTCTGCTTCAAATTCTGTTTTGCCATTTGCAAGCGATATAATTGCTTCTCTAACTACATTTAATAAGCTAACTGTAAATATATCATCCAAATTATTAAGTAAGTCGTTTTTATTTTTGGCTCTAAATAGCTTTAAGGCTGCTTTGTTTACGTCTGTTATTTTAATTTTTCGTGCACAAGTAATCAGTTCATCAGGATTATTAATAAAATAGTCGTTTAAATCAACAATTCCTTTGTTCTTTAAGACATTTAAATAAGAGTTGAGTTCACAAAACTCTTCTTCCCACATTGGTAAAGGCGAATCATCAAAAAGTGATTTGTATCGCGCCTTGCTTATCAGCAACATATTCTTTTCCTGATTCTGTTTTGTAATATCGCTGCTTACAACAATAGCTGCATATACATTCCCTGTTTTGTCCTTAATCGGGCTATATACAGAGCTAAAATATAGTTCGCGATTTTCAAGATGCACCTTAAACTCTTTAGTAAGGGCTTTTCCATTTTTAAAAACTAATTGCAGGTATTTTTTATGAATTTTTGCAAATTCGTCAGGAAAAATTTCAAATATACTCTTCCCTGCTATATTGTTTTCAATGCGTATATTATACTCTTCAACAGCCTTGTTTAAAACGATTAATTTATAATTAACATCCGTAACAAAAATTAAATCGGGGATATGTTCAATTAATGAACTAAATTTTGTATGGCTTACACTAAATGGCTTATTTTGTTTATGGATTTCGGTTAAAGTTCCAACGATAAAAATAGTTTCTCCATTTTTTAATATTGGTTTTTCTCTAAGTTCAACAAAAACTTCACTCCCGTTTTTATGTTTCAACTTTAATTGATAGGGTATTGGTTTGCCGGATTTAAATACTATTTCTCTGTGCTGCTTACCCTGAACATTTATAGGCTTATTGGATATAAAGCTCCTGTGATTAATTAAAACTTCTTCAGGTGTATATCCTAGTACTTTTTTAATTTGCGGGCTTACATATACAAGCTCAAAATTAGATGTTAGTAAATAAAAAACATTGGTGCTGTTTTCGATAAAGTATCTAAATTTATCTTTCTTTTCGCTAATCAACTTTTTTTGCAATTGCCCAATTTCTGCAATGAGTTGTTTTTTTGACAAATTATCAATGTAGTCCATTTTATTAATAGTTCTTTATATTCTGTAATATGAAAAATTTGTTTGGCTAAATTTAACCTAAATTGAGCGATTACAAACTGAAAAAATCGCAAATCATTTGGCACTCAAAGAGTTTTCAAAATTTTTCACACTCCGCTAACTGGCGGATGTTCAAAAACTGTGAAAACCTTTTAGTACCAAAGCATTCGCAATTTTCTTTATTCATAATCGCTCAATTTAGGTTTAATATATTTGATAATCAGAAAATACAAACAATTTCTATCAATTAACTAAAAATAAACATATTAAAAATACACTTATAAAAATCAAACTATCAAAATAAATACAATTTTATACTCTAAATCATTCGATGTATAGTTTCTAAAAAATTTTCGGTATCCAATGGTTTCGTCAAAAAAGCAGATGCACCTAAACTAATTCCTTCATCAACACTAAGAACATCATCTTTTCCTGATAAAAAGATTAAAGGAATTTTATTAATCAGGGGGTATTTTTTTAATTGTTTTAATAAATTGAAACCGTCTAAGCCCGGCATTATAATATCACTGATAATCAAATCAGGCAATAGCTCATTGGCTTTTTCAAGTCCTTCCCATCCATTTCGTGCTTCAAAAACATCAAAACCTTCTTTTCTAAGAATTGAACTTATTAGTTTCAACATGGTTTCAGAATCTTCTATTACTAATATTTTTTTCACCTATTTATTTTTTAATTATTTTTATGTATAATACAACTTGTACAGAATATCCAATAATAGGTAACAGGCTAAAAAAATCTACTCGATAGTCATAATTCAAAAACTCATAAAAAGCTCACGAAGCTAAATACAAGAAAATATAACTATAATTAATCTATTATATAACAATAAATTAAGCTTTATTATAAAAGGGTTTATGAGTTCAAATACTTACAGCACAAATTTAAGCATGCATTATTAAAGATTTGTAGGTAAAAACACCTAATTTATAAAAAGTATTTTTTGATTACAATAAAAACATATGTACAACAGTAATTTACAAAAACCATAATTGTTTAATTTTCAATAACTTATATTTATAAAATTAAACTTACAGGAAAAATTTTGAACTAAGTCAAATTCTACCTTTCTTCGCAGCAAAAAAAAGCATGGTATTTTTAATTTTAAGTATAATTTCGAGTAGTTTTATTTACATAATATTTAAGTTGCTTGATAGATATCGCATAAAAATTTTTCCGGTAATAGTTGTAAATTAT
>Ga0256840_1001790_pt1 | contig 19610 bp, 23 predicted proteins | sample 355202metaG_FD_185969 | JGI IMG/M metagenome (GOLD analysis project Ga0256840, IMG submission 185969) | Hydrothermal vent microbial communities from Mid Atlantic Ridge, Atlantic Ocean - 355-202 | ecosystem: Environmental > Aquatic > Marine > Hydrothermal vents | place: Atlantic Ocean: Mid...
CTTGAAGTGGTTTCTAGTGTGGGGTTTGTTGAGGGTTTTTTGCTATAATACCCCATAGGAACGCGACAAATTTTGTAGGTCGGGTTGCCCTCATCCCGACGTAAATTTTCAGGAATTAAATGTTTAATATAGTCAAAAATATTGATTGAACGATTGAATTTTATTGTTTGATGATTATTGTCGGGATTAGGGCAACTCGACCTTGTATAATATAATTAGAGGTAAAAAAATGAAACACCTACCCCCAGAGTGGCAAAAACAAAGAGCTGTGCTTATGGCTTTTCCTCATAAAAATTCAGATTGGAACAATGACTTAAATTCAGCACTGGTTCCTTTTATACGCATTGCACAAGCCATTGCTTACACTACGCCTGTTTACATTGTTTGTGATGATAAAAAGGCGATTAGTGGGCTTTTTTGTTCTCCTCGTAATTTGAGCTTTATTGAGATAGATACCAATGATACTTGGATACGTGACTATGGTTATATTTCGGTGGTTGAAGAGGGTGAGGTGAAACTTTTGGATTTTGAGTTTAATGCTTGGGGTGAGAAGTTTGCTTTTGAGTTAGATAATGCAGTCAATAAAAAGTTGCATAAAAAAGGCTATATGGGTGTGACCCCACTACAAAGCATAGATTTTGTGCTAGAGGGTGGGTCGATTGAGTCTGATGGGTTGGGAACGATTATGACTACTACTCGATGTTTGTGTAATGCCAATCGTAATGGTGGATTAAGTCGTGATGAGGTTGAAGAGAGATTAAAAGAGTATTTAGGAGCTAAAAGGGTTTTGTGGCTTGAACATGGTTATTTGGCTGGAGATGATACGGACAGTCACATTGATACTTTAGCTCGGTTTGTATCAAATGATACCATTGCTTATGTTCAGTGTTTAGATAAGGAAGATGAACACTATGTTGAACTTAAAAAGATGGAAGAGGAGTTAAAAAAGTTCAAAGATAGTGAGGGAAAATTTTATAATTTACTGCCTCTACCTTTGCCCTCGGCTAAATATGATGTAGATAATCATCGGCTTCCTGCAACTTATGCTAATTTTTTAATTACAAATGGAGCATTGATTTACCCGACTTATGGTGTAGAAGAAGATAAGGTAGCCCATAGAATATTTAAAGATTTTTTTGTAAATAGAGAGATAATTCCTGTGGAGTGTTCAAGGTTAATAGAAGAGGGGGGGAGTCTTCATTGTTCTACGATGCAGATACCTTTTTAAATGTTTGAAGTAGCAGAGTACATAGGCATTATAGCCTTTGCAATTAGTGGCTTTTTTGTGGGGGTTCGTGCTAAATTAGATTTTTTAGGGGTGCTTATTTCTGTCTTTTTAACGGCTTTTGGGGGTGGGGTAATTCGTGATATTATTGTAGATAAAACGCCTTATGTCTTTACGCATTCAATGCCTGGTATTATTGTGGTTTCTCTTATGGTAACACTTATTTTTTTTAAATTTCATAAAAAACAAAGCATTGAAAATCGACCACTTTTTATTGTGAGTGACTCCATTGGTTTGGTCTCTTTTAGCATTACGGGTGCATTGATTGCCTTAGAATCAGAGGTCAATTTAACAGGGGTTTTAATTCTCTCTTTTATTACAGCTGTCGGTGGAGGGATTACGCGAGATGTGATTATCAATGAAATTCCTTTTGTGTTTAAGACAGGATTTTATGGAACGGTTTCACTCTTAATTGGTGTTTTGATGTTTTTGTTTGATGCGTTTGAATTGGTCAATATTTATAGTATGAGTTTAGTATTTCTGTTAGGAGTCTTCATTCGGATTGTCGCGTACTATAAAAAATGGTCGATACCTTTGGTTTAATTTGCTAAAATTAGACAATTATTTAATTGTGAGAATTAAGGCGAAACTATGAACAAAGAAATTATTAAAATATTTGATACCACATTGAGAGATGGAGAGCAAAGCCCTGGTGCTTCGATGAATACTGAAGAGAAAATTCAGATTGCCATTCAACTTGAAAAGTTAGGCGTGGATATTATTGAAGCAGGATTTGCTGCGGCTAGTCCAGGAGATTTTGATGCCATTGAGAAGATTGCACAACGGGTGACAAATTCAACGGTATGTTCTTTGGCAAGAGCGATTGATGCAGATGTTAAATCAGCAGGAGAGGCGATTGCTAAAGCCAATATGAAACGTATTCATACCTTTATTGCTACGTCAAAAATTCACATGGAACATAAACTCAAAATGACCCCTGATGAGGTGATTAAACGAGCAGTGCGTGCTGTGAGTTATGCCAAAGAGTTCGTGGAAGATGTAGAGTTCTCTTGTGAAGATGCAGGGCGTTCAGACATTGGATTTTTAAAAGAGATAAGTGATGCCGTCATTGACGCTGGGGCTTCAACGATTAATCTTCCTGATACAGTGGGCTACAAATTACCCAGTGAGATTGGTGAGATGGTTCGCATTATGAGTGACTATACAAAAAACAGAGCCATTATTTCAGTACACAATCACAATGACTTAGGTTTAGGGGTTGCCAATTCATTGGAGGCGGTACTCAATGGGGCTAGACAAGTAGAGTGTACCATCAATGGGCTAGGAGAGCGTGCAGGAAATGCAGCGTTAGAAGAGATTGTAATGGCATTGAAAGTGCGTTCTGATACTTTTGCTAACTATGAAACGAACATTAATACCCAAGAGATTTATCCTGCGTCACGCCTAATTGCTAACATTACAGGGATTGAACCTCAACCTAACAAAGCCATTGTGGGGAAAAATGCCTTTTCACATGAGAGTGGTATTCATCAAGATGGTATGTTGAAAAACCGTGAGACCTATGAGATTATGAGTCCTGAAAGTATTGGTTTAATTAAAGAAGATACTTTAGTGCTAGGAAAACACTCTGGACGGGCAGCCTTTAAAGACAAATTGGCAAAGTTAGGTTTTACCTTAGAAGAGGAGGCATTAAACAAATCGTTTGAGCGTTTTAAACTTTTAGCTGACCGAAAAAAAGAGATTCACGATGCTGATTTAACAGCGTTGGTTACCAATGAAATGACCAAAGCGACACAGGTGTTTGAGTTGGTCTCTTTGCAACTGATGGACTGCTCCAACGGTGTACCAAGTGCTGTTGTTAAAATTAAAAAAGAGGGAAAAGAGATACTCGAATCAGGCATAGGTGCTGGAATGATTGATGCTATTTTTAAAACCATTGAAAAGATTTCTGGGCTACAAGGTTCACTCAAAGGCTACAAGGTTAAAGCTGTAACCGAGGGGAAAGACGCTTTAGCTTCAGTTACAGTCACCGTATCGTTTAGTAACAATGAACCTGCTATTATTGGTCATGGTTTACATGTTGATACGATGGTAGCTTCAGCTAGAGCTTACATTGGGGCATTAAACTCTTACCTTAGCATGGAGGGCATGTTAAAGAAGCGATAAGCTGATTTGCTCAACGATGCTATCGCTTTTTTCTATTTGTGTACATTTTTCTAAAGGCTCTTTAGAGGTAGATTGTTGATACGCTTTTGTATCAAAAGAGCTAATGGTGCTAACATTAATGGCGTTAAGAAGTTCTTTTTCTTCCGTAGAGCATTGCTCTAAATCTATGAAAACTACTTCAGCCCCTGCCACACGTGCTTCTAATGCTGTTTGGAAAGAGGCAGTAACAATTTTGCTTGAAGTACAAATTAAATCAATGTACTCTTCAGCTTCATGCAGTGTCTCAAATATTTTTGCCAAATCATCTTCATATTTGACATAAAAGTAGTGTCCAAGTAGCAGTTCCATAGGATTTTCTTTAAAGAAGTCAGCATGGCTTAGTATGGTTTTTTCAGCATCTGAATCTCCCAAAAAGAAAAGGGTACGTTGCTCTTTTTCTTTAGCTTCAAAATAGACATCATCTACAATAATCGAAGAAATGTCCTGCTCATCTTCAGCATTGAGGTGTAACATTGTTTCGCCATGGATACTTTTGTCCTCATTACTTTGTGCAAAACGAAAAACTTTTTTAAAGTCGGAACAGTATTTTACCAAACGTCCGTGGTCATCTTCTGGGGAATCTATAATGACACAATCCCCTGTTACGGCAATGGCATCAATGTCTTGAATGGTCTCAATGGTTACCGATTCAGGTACACCAAATTCTCTGGCAACTAAACCTGCTCTAAAGTCATTGACCAAGAGCATGGTATTGATGCCTTTGGCTCTTAGTTTATTTAAGATAACGGATGCTTTTTTAACTCGGTCTAATCCCTGTTTATGTCCAGTAAATGCGTAATAATATAACACTGTTTTCTATCCTTATTTTCAAAAGTTTTTTACTTTATATCCAATAATTTTATGGTAGAGCTTATTGACCAGGGTTGTATTCAGCATAATAGACACTTCCATCGGAAAAAGTGTTTACGGTTAATTTGGAAAAACGCTCCAAATAGTTCCAAAAATCATCTTTAATACTCTGTTCCATATCCACTTTGCGTAGTGCCTCTTCCATACAACCTAGCCACTCATAACGCGATTTTTCATAGATGGAGAAGTCATCATGCAGTCGTAACATATATTCATTTAACTCGACTTCTTTGCTATCTTCATCGTAAACCTTTGGTCCCCCACAGATTTGAATAAAAAACTTTGTGTTTTTCTCTTTTATCTTCTCAAACTCTTCTTCTTCTTGGGGAAAGAAGTTGGCAATATCACTCTCGTAAATAATATCATAGAAATCATACATGAGTTTACGCATGTTATCTTCTCCCCCAATTGCTTCGTAGAATTTTGGTGAAGGCAGTGGAAAACCAATATTTTCACCTTTCGTTACCTTAGTAATCTCATAACTCATAGTATGACTCCTTATATTTTTAAAATCATTGCATTTTTTTACTTAAAAAGCTACACTTCTGTTATGATAAAAAAGATATTTCTACTAATTGTCCTTTTCCCACTTTGGCTTTTTGCAAACATAACTGTTGGTGCTGAACACACTGATGATTATCTACCTCTACTCAAAGGAAAAAATGTCGCCCTTGTGGTTAATCAATCCTCTTTAGTTTACGGTGAACATTTAGTCGATGCCCTTTTGTCTCAAAAGATAAATGTGGTGAAAATTTTTGCACCTGAACATGGCTTTAGAGGTAAAGCCGATGCAGGACAACATCTTAAAAATGGTGTTGATGCACCAACAGGTTTGCCCATTGTTTCGCTTTATGGTAAACATAAGAAGCCCACACGTGCTGATTTGAAAAATATTGATGTTTTGCTCTTTGACATTCAAGATGTGGGAGTGCGTTTCTATACTTATTTGTCTACGCTTCACTACATTTTAGAAGCAGGGGCTGAAAACAGTATTGAGGTGATTGTGCTTGATAGACCCAATCCCAATGGTGCTAGGATAGATGGGGAGGTGTTGAACTTAAAGTATAAATCTTTTGTCGGAATGCACCCTGTACCCATACTTTACGGCATGACCATTGGGGAATATGCCTTGATGATAAACGGTGAGGGTTGGCTCAAAGGGCATAAAAAAGCCAAGTTAAAAGTAGTAAAGCTTGGAGAGTATCGACATGATGCTTATTATGCTTTACCTCTGAAGCCTTCTCCAAACTTACCTAATGATTTGTCGGTCTATCTCTACCCCTCGTTGGCATTTTTTGAGGGAACAACTTTTTCAGCTGGACGTGGAACAATGCAACAGTTTCAGCTCTATGGTTCTCCTTACTATACGAAGAAAAATTTCTCTTTTACCCCGATTTCACGTGAGGGAGCAAAACACCCAAAACATCAAAATAAAAAATGTTATGGAGTAGATTTGTCTTTTGAAACTACTGATGCTTATGGGGGAATTAATTTAAATTATTTATTAGATGCGTACAAACATTACCCATACAAAAAAAAGTTCTTTTTAAAGAGTAGATTTATAGATAAACTAGCAGGGTCAAATAGCTTACGAAGAGCAGTATTAGCAGGGAAAAGTGCAAAACAAATTAAGCAAAGTTGGCAAAAAGGCTTAAATAGATTTAAACAGATACGTCAAAAGTATCTGCTATATCCGTAAACGTAAAGGGGGAGAGCGTCGGTGAATGATAGAAAAGTTTTAATGTTTTTGGCATGGGGGATGTTTGCTTTGTTAATCTATGCCATTTGGAGTGGTAGAGGGTTAAACACAACCGTACTCATTCAAGCAGGTCATGTGGGGAGAACTACGGGAAATATTGGTTCAATACACAATGGTTTGGTAGAATCTAAATGGAACGAACGCGTTGCCATAAGAGTGGAAGATATTTTAAGAAAAAGAGGCATCGCAGTAGAAAGAGTAGGGGCAAAAATCCCTACAACCAGTGCTGTCTTAGCCGTTGCCATTCATTTTGATGGTTCTGAAAAAGCGTGTAAAACAGGAGCATCTATTGGACATGATGGCTCTAATGCTTCTACTATTTTAGCGAGACATTGGCGAAAAGAGTATGGGAAGTTTTTCCCTTTTAAATGGCATAAAGATAACTATACTAAAAACTTAAGTCACTATTATGGCTTTTCCAAAGTCACCACCTCTAAAGGATTTTTAGTCTTAGAGTTAGGTGAGATAACCTGTAAAAAACAGACCGACTGGCTAAAGCCAAGATTGAGTCAAGTGGCAAGTAAAATAGCCTATTTTATAATTAAGGAATTAAAAAGATGAAAAAAATATTATTGACATTAACCACATTAACTTTTTTGGCATGTGCCAATGAACCCAGTGAAATTACAATCATAGACAAACCCATTGATTTTGGGCAAGAGCGTATTGACCTCACCAAAGAGTATATTAAAAAACATTACGGTTTTGAGGTAGATAACATTGAGATAGAACCTAAAATTATTGTGCTTCATTGGACGGCTGATATGAGTTTTGAGAAGAGTTTTGCGCGTTTAAAACCTCAAAGACTTTTTTCAGATCGAAAAGACATTGCTAAAGCCTCTGCACTTAATGTATCGTCTCAATTTTTAATTAAAAGAGATGGAACAATCTACCGACTTATGCCAGAAAATTGGATGGCACGTCATGTGATTGGCTTGAACTACTCTAGTATTGGGGTTGAAAACGTAGGAAGCTTAAAAGCTGGGCTGACTCCTTTACAACTAAAAGCAAACATCGCGTTGGTGCGTTACTTAAAAGAGAAATACGCCACCATTACCCATTTAATAGGACACCATGAGTACAAAGAGATGGACGGTTCTGACTTATGGTTAGAGTTAGATAAGGGCTACCGAACCAAAAAATCTGACCCAGGAGATGCCTTTATGACTAAGGTAAGAGATGCTGTGAAAGATTTGAAGTTATTGGATACGGGGAAGTAAGCACTTTTTTATTGAGTGTTTTAAAATTTGGAAAAAGAGGTAAAGCAAGTTTACCTCTTATTCGCTAATCTTTCACCCATAACTACTACACCCAGCAGAGTTTTCATTGCCTCCTGCAAAGTAGTTACCATCAAAAGAGACCAATGAGTAGTTGGTGTCATCTCCTAAAGAGGCTTTTAGCCCATCAATCGACAAAAATCCAAGAGAATCAGCACCGATGTACTCACAAACCTCTTCTACGCTTTTGTACGCAGAGATGAGTTCATCTTTTGAGGCGGTGTCTATGCCGTAACGACATGGAAACTTGATCTCTGGGGAGGCTATTCGCATGTGAACTTCAGAAGCTCCTGCTTCTTTGAGCATTCGCACGATTTGAAGTGAGGTTGTTCCACGTACCAAAGAGTCATCGACAATGGCAACGCTTTTTCCTTTTATCATGTCTTTAATAGGGGAGAGTTTTAGTTTTACTTTTAAGTCACGTATCTCTTGGGTAGGCTCAATGAAGGTACGTCCTACATAGTGGTTACGCACAATGCCCATCTCAAATGGCACACCCATGCCATCGGCATAGCCTTTGGCAGCGGCTACGCCTGAGTCTGGCACAGGTAAGACTAGGTCAATCTTAGCAGGGGTCTCTTTGGCTAACTGTTTACCCATCTCTAAACGCATATTGTAAACAGTTTTTCCTCCTATAATGGAGTCTGGTCGTGCAAAATAGATGTACTCAAACGCACAAGGGTGTGGGTCGGATTCAAATATCATCTCCGATTTTGGCTCTTTGTTTTTGTGAAAAGTAAGCATCTCTCCTGGTTTGACATCACGTACAAACTCTGCACCTACTAAATCAAAAGCACAGGTTTCAGAAGCGACGATGTAGCCACCATTTTTAAGCTTACCCAAACTCAAAGGACGAATACCAAAACGGTCACGTACCACAAACATTTTACTACGACTTTGGATAATGAGACAATATGCCCCCTCAATTTTAGTAAGCATATCTTTAATACGGTCTTTTAACTTCTCCTGAGAACTCTTAGCAATAAGATGAACAATGTTCTCTGTGTCCATACCTGTTTGAAAAATTGCCCCTTTTTCAATGAGTCTGTCACGTACTTCAAACTTATTACTTAGGTTTCCATTATGTGCGACAGATATTTCGCCCAATTTGTACTTAGCAAAGACAGGCTGAGCATCAAGTACAGAGTCTTTTCCTGCTGTTGAGTAACGGTTATGTCCAATAGCACATGACCCCTCAAGCAGTTCCAAACGTCCTTTATGAAACACTTCTGTAACCAAACCACGCTTTTTAATAAGGTGTATTCGCTCTCCATCAGCTGAAGAGATACCTGTGGACTCTTGCCCACGATGTTGCATGGCAAACAAGGCATAATACGCCAATTGAGATGCATTCTCTACGCCAAAAACGCCAACTACTGCACACATATTATATTCCTAGACAGTCGTTAATACTGTACATTCCACTCTCTTGATTGACCAACCAAGAAGCTGCTCGAATTGCCCCTTTAGAGAACGTCTGTCGATTGGTTGCGGTGTGATTTAACTCTAAATACTCACCATCATTGTAAAAACCAACGGTATGACGACCCACAATGTCACCTCCACGCAGTGCCATCACAGCGATTTCATCTTTGGTTCTAGCACCTATTTGACCATCTCGCCCAGAGATGCGAACGGCATCAAGGTCTAACCCTCTACCTTTGGCTGCAAACTCTCCTAAAGTGAGTGCTGTTCCAGAGGGAGAATCTACTTTATGGCGATGATGTTGCTCCACAATCTCAATGTCAAAGTCTTTTAAGGTAGATGCCACTTGCTCTACTAATTGCTTTAATAGGGCAATTCCTGCTGACATATTTGACGCATAAAGTACAGGCATATTTTCAGCTACTTCAGCCATGAGATTTTTTTGATGTTCAGTAAAACCAGTGGTTGCTACTACCAAAGGAGTAGGGTGCTTTAGTGCTGATTCAAACAAAGATTGGGTTGCTTCAGGTGCTGAAAAATCAATAAGCACATCACAGTTTTTTAAAAGTGTTTCCATGTCATTGGTTATCAAAACAGACTCTGGAACTGAAGTTTTTAGTTCAGAAAAAACATGTAAAACAGCCAACTCTAAGCCCTCTGTCTCTTGAATGTTATTTATAAGGTGTTCACCAACACGCCCTGTGCTACCTAAAATGCCGACTTTTGTCATTGTATGTCCTAGCGTTAAATTATGTGAGAATTATACAAGAAGTTCTATAATGTAATCTTGTTAAACTGTCAAAATAATTTTTAAAAGGAGAAGCCTTGCCAAAGATAAACAGAGAAGCAGAGCTTAAAAGTCTAGGTGCAACAAAAACCAACTATCAATATGTTTATAATTCTAAACTTTTAGAAACGTTTGAAAACGCTCACCCCGACCATGACTATTGGGTAACGCTCAATGCTGATGAGTTTAGTTCTCTTTGCCCCATTACCAATCAACCCGACTTTGGAACGCTGATTATTAACTATATTCCTAAGCTTAAAATGGTTGAGAGTAAGTCACTGAAACTCTATCTTTTTTCATTTTTAAATAATGGTGAATTCCATGAAGATGTTGTGAATAAAATAGGCAAAGATTTAGTTGCCTTGATGAACCCAAAATATTTAGAAATTATTGGGCTTTTTTATCCACGAGGGAACATTAGTATTCACCCCAGTTTTTTTTATGCGAATGAAGAAGAACACTACCAAAATATTAAAACACATCGTTTTATGAATTATAATTTAAATCCTAAAAGAGTGGGGTAAAAATGAAACTCAAAAAAATAATTATTCAAAAAGAGACAAAAATAACCTTTAGCTCACCCGAACTGCTTTTTTTAGCTAAAAGTGGGCAACCCTACCGAGGAACACTGCATGTTCAGTTTCAAAGTGTGGGAGAGAGTTTTGACTTGTTAGATTTTAAAAAATACATTACTTCGTTGCGTACACAAACTTTTTATGCTGAAGATATTGCTCATGAAATTTTTAGCACCATTGAGCAAAGCATAGAGAGTAACAATTTAGGCGTTGTTATTGACCTTACTGCACGAGGAGGCATTCAACAACGCCTTTTATTTGGATTTGAATTTGAACCGACACTTAAAAATAGGTTTTTTCAAGTTTAAATTAGCTATTTAGGGGTACACTTTGATTAATGATTTTGTATAAACAAAAAGGAACATAAAAAATGAAATCTTCAATTTTCACTAAACTCTTACTTGTTCTTCTTGCCATCTTTATGGGGCTAGTCTATTATGCTTATGGTACTTTTCAAAAAGAGAAAGAGCTAATTGAAAAGAAAAAAGTTGTTGTAACAGTAAACACCCCAATGCCTCACCCCCCATTGTCCAATAAAAAGAAAATTGAAATGGCTTCTACACCACAAATAGACGAGGATAAAAATCAAAGTATAAGCAATGAAGCTTCTGAATACATTGCCTTGGAAGTGGGTAGGGGTGAAAATTTTTTAAATGATGAGGAGCGTGTTATTCCACAAGATGAGATAAGCAACTACCCTATTGCCCAAACTGTACCTTTAGAGGAAGAGGGAACAGAAGGGATAGATAGCCCTAAAGAAGAAGTGAATCCTGCTTTAGAGACATTTATTGAAAATGAAGAGGCTAATCTTTTTTAATTGAACTAGCGATGTAAAGTTTACTGCATCTCTTGTAAATAAGAAATCACTTGAAGTGCTGTAATTGCACCATCACCAGCGGCAGAGACCACTTGTTTTGGTGCGTTTATTCGTAGGTCACCTGCAACAAAAAGCCCTTTAAGCGAAGTATTCATATTTAAGTCCACCACGACTTGACCTTGTTCATTTGTCTCACAGATAAATTTTCCCTCTTCATTTTTGAGTACGTCATTATTGACATTAAGTCCTACAAATACAAACAATCCTGTGTTTTTCATGTCCGTAATCTCATCGCTTTGGGTATTTTTAATTTTAACCCCATCAAGCCCCATCATTCCCCCATATGCCTCTTCTATGATAGAGTTGGTAATGAGGTGAATGTTCTCTTTTCTTATTGCTCTGTTGAGTGTGGGAGGTGCTGCTCTAAATTCATCTCTTCGATGTACGACATAGACATCTGAACAGATATTAGAGAGATAAAATGCCTCTTCTAAGGCAGTGTCCCCTCCACCCAAAACAGTCACAGGTTTGTCTTTGTAGAAGAAGCCATCACAAGTGGCACAAGTACTTACTCCTTTGCCATAAAACTCATCTTCTCCATTAAATCCTGCTCTTCTTGGTGTTGAACCTGTGGCAACAATTACGGTCATCGCTTCTATTATTTCACCATTTTCAAAGAACACATTAAAATGTTCTTCTTTTTTCTCTATACGTTTGACACGTTTATATTCATGCTTTAAGCCAAAAGAAAAACACTGTTTTTGCCATGATTCCATAAAATCTAAGCCTGTTTTTGTGTTGTCAAAAAAACCAGGGTAGTTTTCAATCTCTGAACTCTTGGTAATTTGTCCACCCAGTACCCCATCGTCAAATATTGTTACATTTTGTAAACCACCACGTGTCGCATAAAGCCCAGCTGTAAGACCTGCAGGTCCTCCACCAATAATTGCACAATCTAGCATTGTATATTCCTTAAATTATAGAGTTTAAATATTAGACTTCTTGCAAAACTCAATGAAAGAGCATATTATTTATTGTACATCATCTTTCATCCTGTATCTTTTTGAATTAGCTAAGGCTAGTCCGTCAAAGAAACAGAATAAAATCTAATATACACTAAACAATATACTCAATTCATGAGTTTTGCAAGAAGTCTATTAAGTGTAATTGTAGTTAGTTTTTATAAAAGTTTTGTTTAGAAAGATGTTTTATAGAGAGGAGAAGTTATTCTCACACAATTTGTGTGAGAATAAGAAGTTACGCTAATTGAGCGTTGATTTTATCAGCAAATGCATCTTTAGAAGCTGCACCTACTACTTGGTCTACTAATTCTCCATCTTTAAAGAAAAGAATAGCAGGGATTGAACGAATTCCATATTTAACAGAAATCTCTTGTTGCTCATCTGTGTTTACTTTACAAATTTTTGCTTTTCCGTCAAAATCTTCAGCAAGTTCTTCAACTACTGGAGCAATCATTCTACAAGGCCCACACCATGGAGCCCAGAAATCTACCATTGTTACGCCTTCAGCGATTGTTGCATCAAAGTTATCTTGTGTTAAGTCAATATATTTAGCCATATTGTTTGTTCCTTAAAGTTTAAATTTTTAATGTCACATTGTACATTAATTATGTTTATAGATTATGTATAACATAACCTAAACTGAACGATTTATACCTCATCTGGCACTATTTGTCAAGACTAATCTAATAATATCTCTGGAAATTCAGCAGAACGACTCCCTTGAAGCACTTTCGTTTTTTCCCCTTTAACGGTGTAAACGAACGATATTTTAGGCTTTGAGGTACTATTTTTGTTGGCTCGGTGCAATAATTTACAATGAAAAAGTACCACATCTCCTTGATTTAAAGAAAAGCTTTTTTTTGTTTCTATTAGTGACACATTTTTTTCATTGCTTAAAGAAAAATACTCTTTTTCTTCAAACTGCTCTTCACTAAAATCCATGGTATGACTCTTAGGGATAAACTCTAACACACCATTTTCACTATTTTCTTCCCCCAATGCCAACCAAATACTAATGAGATTGTCATCACCATACGACCAGTAGCGTCTATCTTGATGCCACGAAGTTTCGTTACTGTTAAAGGGCATTTTGGTCATAATCGAGTTGTGATGGGCAGTAGTTATGACAACTTCATCATTTAAAAGTTGTTTTAAAATTGGACGTATTTTTTTATTTTCCATCCAATTTTTAAAGACAATATCACGCTCATAAACTTGTCGTAAGCGTCTAACGGTTAAAGTCTCTTTTGCTTCTAGGCTAGAGTAATCGGTAATATTTGTACGATACTCTTTCGACTTCTCCCCATAATCTACTTCACTCTCTATGGGTTCTATTTTATGTTTTAAGTGAACCAGAGCAAGGTCTAAAATGGCTTCACACGCTTCTTGCTTTAAGAAATCTCGTAAAATTAAATATCCATTATGGTTAAAATCATCTAACTGCTCTTTTGTCAATAACATAAGCGAACCTTTTTTTATTTATAGGTTTATATTATAACCATAATAGATTATTTTATCTTAGTTTTTTGCCCATTAAACTCTTCTCTAACTTCTCAACAACTTTAATCGTAGTACGAATATTGATTTTTTTGTAATTCTCTTGTAAAATAGTTTTAATCTCTTTTTTGAGTTCACTTAAATTTAAAGTGCTAATGAGTTGAATAGCAAGTTGTTCATCTTTGTGGGTGTTTACCTCATAATCAAGTTTAACTAAGGCTTCTTCTATGTTTGGGTGAGCTTCTAAGAGGGATTCTATCTCTAAAAGAGAGAGTCGTTTTCCCGATATTTTAATGATTTCTGATTTCCGTCCAAGAAGTTTAAATTTTCCCTTTTTTAAGCTAATGAGGTCAGAGGTGACAAAAGGGTGGCGTATCTCTTTGAGTTTCTCTTCTATAATATATTGAGAAAGAAAAGGAGAGTTTACGGCTAGACAGTCATCTTTTTTAGAAATGTGAACATGTGGTAGGGGTGTCCAATATTCTTCATTGTTGATTTTATAAGCAATGCCACCTGTTTCGGTTGAACCAAAAAGTTGGTAGATTTTACAGCCAAGTTTTTGAGGTAACTCATTGGCTGTTTGGGGGTCAAGTTTTCCTGTCGAACTTAGAAAAACCATATGGGAGTGTTCTTCTTTAATATTGAGTTTATTTAATACCTTTAAAAAGACAGGATTGGTAATGCAAAGTGTCTTTTTACCCTCTGAGAGTTCTAGGAGTTCATGGGGTAAGAACTCCTCTTTTAAGACAACATCAACATTAAGTGCTTTAGGTAACAATACGCCTGCTAAAAAACCATAAATATGAATAAGAGGAACGGTAACAATCAGCCTTTCAAATTTTTCATGACGGAAGAGTTCGACTAAAACTTCTAGTTCTTTTTGTAGATTGTTTTTACTTTTTACTGCTCCTGTTGGCGTACCTGTTGTGCCAGAAGTAAAAAAGATAGTAGCACTCTCTTGGGGCATTGTATTAAAGTCTAAAGCCTCAACTCTTGGTTTGATAGATTGAATATTTGGGTCGTAAAGTATGGGGATAATGCCCTCTTCAAAAGCTTGATTTAGCGTAAGGTAAAGTTTCTCTTTGCTCATTGGCTCAAAGCTTGTAAATTTATTGTTAGGAAGGGTTACTTTGGTGCTTGTGTCAAGTTCACTTACTAGCCCCTTTGCTGATTTATAGATTATTCGAGCCAATTTTTTATCTTCCTTGTTAGTGTGTCATCAAAAATATAAGCGACAAAAACTCCCCCATAGAGTGCTGATTTTTTTTCTGTTAGGGGAGAGTTACTGATGCTACTTTTGTTTAAACTATAGTGTCTTGCAAAAGCACCTAGCCAGACTTTTTTAAATCTTTTTGAGAAGCCTAGAGAGGTTTTATATGCCTCATAGCCACCTTTAGCATTAAAGAATGCTCTTGTCGCTGTTACTTCTTCTGATGTTACGCCGTAAATATAGTTGTTGTAGCGACTGTTCGCCCACACAAAACCCGTATGTAGTTGCAGTTCATAGTCATTGAATTTATACTCCAATTCTCCTCTAAGTTCATAAATGTAACCACGATAATCAATATTTTTAAAATCAGTAGAAAATACAGCACGTACAGGTAAATCAATTTTTAAACTTAACGCTTTATCGGTGTAGGCAGTATAAAGTAAAGCAGGTCCAAACTCTACGGCAGGGTCAAGGTTGTGCATGCCTTCGCGTATGCCTGAACTTTTAAGGGGTAAGGAACCACCTGCACTTAGTTCAAGTGAAAAATCATCATAGTGTAAAAGTTTTTGTTGTAAGCCCTCTCTGTCAATGCTTAACTTATCGCTTTTATAGCTAACATAAGGGTAGGGGATAAATAAAGTATTACTATTTTTAGAGCCTAAGTAGTCAGGGTAAAACATCGTACCCACACCAAAGCCTAAATCTAAAGTAGAAGCGTGTAAACTCATCGCAAAGCAAAGGAAAAAAAGATATTTTTTCATGAAGCTACTTTAGTTATTTGGAAGCGTTTTTAGTTCAGCTAAAGAGATGCCCATGACCTCTGCATACACCAAGGCTCTTTTATCAGATATTTTAGCAAAAGTTTCTACTTTAAAATCTCTCTTTATTGTCCATTTAAAAAAGCCAGTTGTTTGAGAAAGAAGCGATAAATCCATTCGGTTTTTGAACATGTGGTACTCCAAAATAGAAGTCTCTTTGTTTAGGGCTTTTGCTAAAGCATTTTGAGCCAAACGCTCAAACTCTTCAACGGCTTGGCTTGTGACTATCTCTTCAACTTCCCAACCTTTTGAAGCAACGGTTTCATATTGACCACTCTCACTCGTGGCATAAACAGCTTTTTTAACACCTGCTAGCGTTTTGTTTCCTTCTTGGGGTACTTCTGTCTGTTTCATTTTAAATAATCCTTGTTAAACAACTTCTAAAAGCATAAATGAGCTAGAAAAACGACCACTCTCTGGAACATAGCAGAGAATTTTTTCACCTTTGGAGAGCTTGTTGGTGTTTAAAAGCTCTTCAATCATAATGTAGATAGAGGCAGAACCTGTGTTCCCACAAGAGCTAAGGTTTGTAAACCATTTTTCTTGAGGAATCTCAAAGTTGGCATTTTTTAGACTTTGAGCGACTTCATCTCTAAAATAGGCTGAAGAGTAGTGGGGTACAAACCAGCTAATTTCATCGGCTTGAAGTTCTCTTTTTTCTAAAATTTTTCGCAGGGTCTTCTCTACGGTGTAATCTACAATGTTCGCGTTGAGCAGTTTAACATCTTGCTTAATCGTAAAAAGTGATTTGGATAACCACTCCTCTTGTGTAAACTCTCTGTATCCTTTAAATGCATTGTCAATTTTTGTTCCACCTGCATACATGCAAACTTCTATCTCATTGGCAAATGAAAAAATATCTAACCATGCTATTTTTAAAGAGAGTTCATTAGGATTTGGTTGGTTTTGAACCAGCATCGCACCTGCTCCATCACTTAGCATCCAGCGTAGAAAATCTTTTTCAAAAGCAATCTCTGGACGTTTGTTAAAAGCTTCTTCTTGAATGTCGCTCTCTTTTTTAAAGTTTTTTGCATGTAAAAGTGTTGAAACGGTTTCCGAACCTGTGGCGATGGCACTCTTAGCCTCTTCTGATTTTACCGAAAGATAGGCATGTTTTAGTGCTGTCATTCCTGAAAGACAAATCCCTGAAGTAGCAATCACTTCACAAGGTTTTGATTTTAATTCACCATGCACCATAACAGCATGGTTGGGCATGATTTGGTCAGGGAGGGTTGTTCCACAAGCCAATACCTCTAAGTTATCTAAATTAAATTGTAAATTTTCAATGGCTTTGGCTGTAATTTGGGCATTTGAATAGCATATGTTTTGCTCTTTGTCAATGACATAATATCGCTTTTTAATCCCATTACTTCGAAGAATTATTCTTCTTGCTCGTGAGGGTTTTCCTGCTATTTTCCCCAACACCACTTCCATCTCTTCATTGCTAATCGCTTCATTGGGTAAAAACTTTGCTATCTTATTGATATAGACTTCAGCCATTAATTGTACTCCTTTAATCGTTCACTTGAAGCCCCTGAAGGTTCTTCAAAATATGCTCTTTCTTTATCTACTTTTTTATGGTTTAATTTTCTAAAAATGGGTTTGACAATCACATTAAGAGGAACAATAATCACAATAAGTGAAAGTAAAAATAAAAAGTACAAAAATAAAACAGGAAGCCTTGCTTTGTCACCTGTTGTGCCTACTTTACGAATAAGTCCACCCCAAATGTTAAAACTTTTGGTGGCTATTTTTTCTGTTCCTACCAAACGGTTATCAACTTTAACGGCTTCTAGTCCGTGTAATAATGATGTTTTTTCTTTCTCTAAATCTTTAGCTAAAGCATCACTAAGTGCTTTTCCAAAGCGTGAACATTTTTTAATCTCATCGGGGTGTACGCCTGACTTTGGCAGACCCCAAAAGCCATTTTTTTTACCTGTCCACATCCAGCGTGGAGTGGTAATGAACGTCGCAAGGTTTCCCCCTTGGTCGGTTAAGACCACATTGTCAATGAGTGTGGCATTAAGTTGGGTAAACTTCTTTTTCATTTTCTCTTGTGCCATTATCCACATGTTTCGACAAGCAATAAGTGTGACCACTGGTTTGTTGCTTAGAAGCTTAGCATATTTGGAATTTAAAAATCCAGAAATAGGTAAAGAGGGTGAGAGAAACCAAATGGTATAGGCTAAGATAACCAAGTCAAAATCATCATCTTCTTTGACTTTCTCAAAGGGTTTAATTTCGCAACCGTCCATGTACACAGATTCAGGAAAAATGTCAAAAAATGCTACTTTACCCCAAGGGAAAGGAAAAGCTTTTTTAGGTTCTATGGCTTGATAGACTAGCTCTACATTCTCATCAGCTTCAAGTGGTGCAGAAAAAGATTTAACAACTTCGGTGAGTTGTCCTGTTTGTGAATAGTAAAGAACTAAAACTTTTTTCATTGGTAACTCACGGTAAATTCGCTAGTAGAAAGATGCTCTTTGCTTATCTCTACTTTATAGGTGTTATTGACTATTTTGACTATTTTATAGATAATTGTCTCTTTAGGTAAGATGGGTAATTTAAATTTACTTTTCTCAATGCTTACAAGTTTCTTCTCTAAAAGTTCACCAAATATATCTATTTGTAAAAAAGCAGGAAGCAGAGGATTTCCCTCAAAGTGGGCTTTAAAAACAGGGTGTGTTTCATCAGCCATTACAACTTTCCAAGCGTCATCACTTAATTGGGTGGAGGTGTAGAGATTTTTACTTAATAGACGCATCTATCATCTTTATGAGCATGTCGAGTTTCTTTTCTGAATCCCCCACAAATACATTTTTTTTGTTCCAAACATAACCACTTAAAATCGAAGAGATAGAACGGGTATATTGCTCTTTTTTAAGTGGGGAGAAGAAGACTTTTTGTAGTCGTCCATCGTACCAAGTGTTTACAAAGTCTCTAAAGACATTAATTCCTGTCATCATATAATCTTCATATTCACTTTGCCAATCAACTGTTTCACCATTTAATTCTCTAGCAATAAGGTCAGCAGATAAATCACCACTTACAAGGGCAAGTGTTACACCTGAAGAGAAGACAGGATCCAAGAACTCTGTGGCATTTCCAGCTAAGGCAAAACCTTTACCGTACATGCGTTTTACATTTGAAGAGTAGCCTCCAATTTTACCCACAGGACGTACTTTTGTAGCATTTTTAAAACGCTCTTTGGTATTGACATTGCTGTAAATCACATGATTCCAAAACGCCTCTTCTTCCATGTTCATCTCTTCAAAATACTCTTGGGTAGAGACAATACCAACCGAGGTAATGCCATCAGCAAAAGGAATAACCCAAATCCAAGCATCGTTGTCTCCATGAATGAAAATTGTAATGTATCCTGCTAATTCACCCTCTGGACGAATATCGTTTTCAATACGTGTAAAAACAGCTTGACGTGTTTTAAGTTCAGAGGGAATATCCAAATCAAGTAGTCTCGGCAAAACACGACCATAACCAGAGGCATCAAGCACAAATCGTGCTTGGTACTCCTCTTTGTTCCCCTCTCTATCTACCGTGGAGACAATATTTTTTGTTTCATCGTAGGCAGTCACTTCTACGCCATGTTGAACATTTGCCCCAAATTCAGATGCACCTAAAAGTAGCGTATGGTCAAACTCTTCACGTTTTACTTGAAAACTTGTGTTAAAAGGCTCACCAATATTTTCTCTAAAATGATAAGTCTCTACCTCTTTTGCTTCATTAATAAAGATTGCTCCTGCTTTTAAGATAAACCCTTTTTGAGTAACCTTTTCTAGCAGATTATTTTTAGCCAATATCTCATTACATTGAGGAAGTAAAGACTCACCAATAACAAAACGTGGAAAATCAACTTTTTCAATCACTTCAACAGAGAAACCTTTTTGTGCTAAAGAAGCCGCCGCAATAGAACCAGCAGGTCCTCCTCCAATGATGAGTACATCACAATTTTTCATATTATTTTTCCTCTTTTTTTAGTTTTTCTTGACGATGGTTCATCACAATGCTCATCTCACCCTCTACAAAGATTTCATTATCTTTTAAGAGTGTAAACTTAAACATTGAAAAGTTATCGAGCCTCGCA
>Ga0256840_1001791_pt1 | contig 19606 bp, 17 predicted proteins | sample 355202metaG_FD_185969 | JGI IMG/M metagenome (GOLD analysis project Ga0256840, IMG submission 185969) | Hydrothermal vent microbial communities from Mid Atlantic Ridge, Atlantic Ocean - 355-202 | ecosystem: Environmental > Aquatic > Marine > Hydrothermal vents | place: Atlantic Ocean: Mid...
GTACTTGAGGCCAAGCCAACCCTGCTGGAACCCATTGTCAAACTTACAGTGACAGTACCTGATGAAAACATTGGCGATATTATCGGGGATCTCAACAGCCGCAGAGGCAAGGTGATGGGAATGGACCCACATGATGGATATCAAACCATCACTGCCACAGTACCTCTTGCAGAGGTGCAGAAATATGTACTGGATCTCAATGCCATGACAGCAGGCCGGGGCAGCTACACCATGGAATTTTCACACTATGAAGAGGTCCCTGCGAATCTCCAGGAAAAGATTGTGGCAGCAAACAGGGAAGAGGACTGAAATATATAACCATGTACCATGCAGCAGTATTGACAGTGAGCGACTCAACTGCATGCGGCAGGCGGGAGGACTCCACAGGTCCCTGGATCGTGGAGTTTCTCCAGGCCACCACTCTCTTCCGTGTAGAGTTCCACGCAGTGGTCCCGGACGAAACCGCTGCCATATCCAGCATGATAGAGAACTGGTGTGACAACCACGACCTGGCCCTGATCGTCACAACAGGCGGGACCGGACTCAGCCCCCGGGATAGAACACCAGAGGCCACCAAACAGGTCCTGGACTATGAAATTCCCGGAATGGCTGAAGCTATGCGCCTGGAGGGGCTGAAGAAGACACCAAGGGCAATGCTCTCCAGGGCAATATGCGGAGTGCGCGGCAATACGTTGATAATCAATCTTCCCGGCAGTCCTGGAGGGGTCAAGGATGGACTCACCGCCCTGTCTCCGGTTCTGGACCATGCCATAAAAAAGATCAGGGGAGACACCACTCCTTGCGCACATTAGGGCTGAACATTTCCCTGCCAACACAGGCATCACAACCGATCCAGATCATTAATTTCTCCAATCTGGATAGAACTATACTGAAAAACAGAGAAGGATAGAAACAGAGATGGAAATAGGCATAGTAGGACTGCCAGGTTCTGGCAAAACCACCATATTCAATGCGCTTACAGGCAGCCAGGCTGATGTATCAGCCTTCCACAGCGGCAAGAAAGATCCCAATCTCGCTCAGGTCAAGGTTCCGGATCCACGACTCTGGAAACTCACTGAGATCTATCAGCCTAAAAAGACCATTCCTGCACAGGTACAGTATATAGATCTGGGGGGCTCCATCTCAGCCAAGAGTGGCGAGAAGCAGGATGTCATGGATGACATTATCAGGCTTCTGCGGCCTTGCGATGCACTGGTTCATGTCGTAAGAGGTTTTGAGTTTGCCGGTCAGAAACCTGCGCCACAGGATGATTTCGAGCAGTTCGAGTCAGAACTCATCCTCACCGACCTCTTGAGCGTTGAAAAAAGGCTTGAGCGCCTGGAAAAGGAGGTGAAAAAAGGGAAAAAAGGTGATCCTGTAGAACTGGAACTGCTTCAGCAGGCCTACAAGATACTGGATGCCGGAAATGCCCTGAGAATAGCTCCAGACATAGCTGCGGCACCACAACTAAGGGGTTACACCTTTCTCTCTGCCAAGCCTGTTATCGTGGTACTCAACATAAATGAAGATACAAAGGAGGGGAGTATTCATCTCGAATTGCCAAAAGGGATCTCTCTCATGGAGATTAAGGGAAGTATAGAGATGGAGATTGCCCAGTTGCCGGAAGATGAAGCCCTGGAGTTCAGGAAGGAGCTGGAGATAGAAGAACCGGCAATATTCAGGCTGATAAGGGAGTCTTACAGGCTTCTCGGTCTCATATCCTTCTTCACTGTAGGAGAAGATGAGGTTCGGGCATGGACCATAAAAAGGGGCACCAAGGCCCCCAAGGCCGCTGGCGCCATTCATTCAGATATTGAAAAAGGCTTCATCAGGGCAGAAGTGGTACATTATGACGATCTCATAGCAGCAGGCAACTACCAAGCCGCCCAAAAGGCGGGCAAGGTAAGGCTGGAGGGAAAGGATTATGAGGTCAAGGATGGAGACATCATAAATTTCAGATTCAATGTTTGATCTGCCTGGCTGCCATCCAGAAAGTTAGCAAACAGATAATCCCAGAGTGTGCAGTTCAAATGCATGGTGGAATAATCTTACCGTGAAAATACCTTCTTCCTCTTTTCATTTTCATGGGTAGCAAGAGCCTTGTTATGCGTTTGTAATACGACCCACAGGGAGACAACGCTTAAAAAGGCTCCGCATGCAAGGAAAGACAGTATACTTTCCATCCTGTCCTCACAGTGTTGGGGATGGGATCCGATTTTGGAATCTGGCGCCAGCACACTGCTTCTATTTCGCTCTCCCCTGTTTATGATATCTGCCCATAAGGACTGCCTTTTCCATAACATGGCCTTGCATGGCTGATTCAACCTGGGCCTTGACAGGTGGCTCAGAAAACTGCAGAACAGTGTCTAAGGCATATAGTTTGAAAAAATAGCGATGGGTGCCTATAGGCGGACATGGCCCTCCGTAGCCGACCCTGCCCCAATCATTCAACCCGTTTCCAGTGCCTGGAGGGAGAGCACCCTCCCGGTTACCTGCCCCTTGGTCTAGACCCTTGCAAGCAGGCGGGAGATCATAGAGCACCCAATGAACCCAGGTCATTCTGGGATTGGCTGGATCAGGTGCATCAGGATCATCAACGATCAGGACAAGACTCTTTGCGCCAGCAGGGATGTCCTGCCACCGCAATGGCGGTGAAATATTATCACCTTCACAGGTATAAATCATGGGTATCTCGCCTCCATGAACAAAGGCAGGGGAAGATATCTTCATGGCATCCACCTCCATGGCAGAAATTCCAATAAAAAAGACCATCAAAATCCAGATGCTCTTTTTATAGCAAATCTTATGACAGTTACAAAACATGACCAAATTATACCGTTTTTGGGTCAAGATGAAGATAGGCCTGAGATATAGTTCTGAAGAAATTGCTCTGCACGCCTATATTCCTGCTCAATCTTTTTGAGCAGTCCATCAGCACCTTCCAGCTCTGCAGCCCGCCCCCTATTTTCCATCTCCAGGCAGAGTGCTGAGAGGGCCATTGCCCCTATCATACCGCTGGATCCCTTCAGGGTATGGGCATTGACAGTAAGTGCCTCTGGCTCTCTCTCTGCTATTGCCCTTGCCATCCCATCTATATATCCAGGCGAATTTTCGAGAAACTTCTCTACAACACCAGAGACCATATCCTGTCCGATCTCTTCTCCCATCTCCCTCAACTCATCCAGGACAGATATATCAAAACCGGTATCACCTGAAGGGGCTTCAACATCCTCCTTCGCTGTCATCTCCTCTGTACCCTCCTCTGGTTTAGTGACCTCTTTCCCTCTGTGTTCCGCACCCAGCCAGTGGTTGAGCATATTTTCCAAATCCTTCAGGCGGAATGGTTTCGGCAGATAATCATCCATCCCTGCATCAATACATTTTTCCCTGTCACCTTCTAAGGCATATGCAGTCAGGGCGATAATAGGAACTCTATGCCCTTTTGCACCGCTGCTCCTTATTGCCTCAGTAGCAGCATAGCCGTCCATAACCGGCATCTGACAATCCATAAGGACCATATCAAAATCCCCATTCAAAAATAGCTCGACACCAGCCTGGCCATTTGATGCCATCTCAACCTCACAACCAAGGCGCTCCAGAAAATCCTGGATGAGCTGCTGATTCAACTGGTTATCCTCCACTACAAGGATCCTCTTTTTAGTCCCAGGTTCTGCCTGGAAATTTTGGACCTTTTGGCCCTGGTCCTTTTCACCATCTTCTACGTCCCTAACCTGAAACCTGTTATCTCCGAAAAGAAATTCCGGGAACTCTCTCCAGAGATCTGCTTTTGATACCAGATAGACACCAGCAGGGGGATGAACTCCCTTGTCCCGGTTCCCCGCCAAGATACCAGCCTTGTCACTCTCTGATAAAGTGTTTTGAAACAGATGGCCAAGACCTCTATCATCACGCTGATCTCCCTGCAATTCTGCATCCAGAAGGAGCATCCGGCCTCTTTCGGCACCAAGCTCATCCCAGGTTACCAAATCAATCTCGTCTGAAAACCTGGATTGAATCCTGAAAAAACCACACAAAGATTTGAGGGATTCCTTCAAAAAGCCATTTCTGGTGAATACCAACAGAGGCATCTCTACCGGGGGCGAAACGGATTGAGAATCAACCAACCCTTTCTGTCCTTCCAGATCTGATAAATCCCCTGCATCTTCATCAGAAATTTGCATAGGCAGCACACACCGGAACAGGCTTCCTTCACCTTCACGACTCTTGACAGTTATGGACCCACCCAGCAGATCGACTATCTTCTTGACAATGGCAAGACCAAGCCCGGTTCCCTCAAAGGACTTGGTGGAAGAGGTATCCACCTGGGAAAATTCCTCAAAGATAGAATTGAGCTTATCTTCAGGAATTCCAATGCCGCGATCCTCAACCTCAATAATCGTCTCTACCTGATATTTATCTGCTGGTTCATGATCTGAACCAGCCTGATGCCGATCCAGCCTCACACTGACAATGAGATCATTATCCGATGTAAACTTCACTGCATTACCAACTAAATTTATGAGAATCTCTCTGATCTTGACAGCATCAGTCACAAGCAGATCAGGTATGGCTGGATCTATGGCCACAAAAAGATCTATCCCCTTTTGGCTGGACTCAAGCCGGAACAACTCCACTATCTCCAGGACAAGCTTACGAAGATCAACAGGAGCAGTTTTTACAGTCAGCTTTCCTGCTTCAATCTGTGATAACTGCAGGATGTCGTTGATAATATTCAAAAGAATCGTTCCTGAGGCCAGTATGGAATCAACCAACTGTTTCTGGCGGGCATCAAGGGGAGTGTCAATCAACAGCTCTGCCATTCCAAGAACGCCGTTCATAGGAGTACGAATCTCATGGCTCATATTGGCAAGAAATGCACTCTTGGCCTTGCTGGCCGCCTCGGCCCTCTCTTTTGCCTGAACAAGATCATGCACTACCCTTTCCAGCTCCCTGTTGGCCTTTTCCAACTCTCTTGTGCGAATATCAACCTTTTCTTCCAGATCTTTACTGTAATCAGCAAGGAGTTCATCCCGCTCCTGTATAGCCTCGAGCATGGAATTGAACTGTTCCACTAGTAACCCAAGTTCATCATCAGACTGTTTTTCTACCCTGAGGGAATAATCCTTTTTCTCAGATACCTGTTCCATGGATGAGATCAGGGAGCTGACAGGTTGAATCAGTTTTCGGCTGATCCGGCCTGCAAGCCAGAGGGCAAGAATGGAGATCACCACCAGTACACCCAATCCTGCCATAACGGTCTTGAAAAATTCTGATCTGAAGGAGGCGAGACCGTTTCTAATCCAGATATATCCTACCAGGTCCCCCCTGTAACGAATCTCCTGAACCACGTCGACATGATGGAACCCCTGTCTATTTCCGACATTTAGGTCTCCCACATTATCAGGCAGTTTGCCAGGCTCTGAGCCAATATCTTCCTGCAGGCAAGCGAAGAGAGAACCATCAACCTCAAACAGACATGCCGCTTCAACATCTTTGTCTGTTCTCAAGGCATCCAGTATCTCCTGCGCAGCCTCTGTATCACCAAAGGTAAGGGCAGCAGAGGAGTTGGCTCCGATAATCTTTGCTGCTTGCTGAGTCCTGAATCTGTAATTGGAAATCGTATTGAGAAAATGAAAACAGAAGAAGGCAATGAGAAAGAGGACCATAATCCCTATGGACAGCCCTGCCATTGAAAGAATCAGCCTCTTTTGAAATGAATTTGACATTGAGAAAAAAAAGGACATATCTCCTTAGAACACCCGCCCAGCTAAATTCAGGAGTTTACTGCTGAAATGGATACCTGCCATTTCAGCCAATCTCCTGTTAATATCGAATCGCATCCTGTTCCTGTCCACATAAAGGGCTATCATTGCCCTCTCTTCCAGGCTATCCCTGCAGCCTGAGATGATCAGCACATGATGGCGGATCAACAGGTCCAGCATATCATCAGACAGAGTCGAGGCATCATCCAGATAAATAAGACTCAGTTCCTGTAGATGAAGAGGCAACATCTCAGTAGTCAAGATCTCTACACGAAGCAGCCCCCTGCCCTGAACAGTCCTGCCATTGAGAAGATATATCTGCCTGCAAGCTGGACGGTCTTCATCCAGAACTCCCATAACGATCAAACCGTCATCTGTCTTATATTCCGGCCAGGTAGTAAATTTTATGAAATTGAATATAAACGCCGCCTTGAGTACGGCCTCTTTCTGTTTCAGTTTGATAGCTTCTGAGGCGGTCACCTGGTTCGCAGCCACCAGCAATCCCAAAAAGGCCAGGACAACATGGAATGCAACGCCCTGCCTTTTCATGAAGGCCCAGGATAATACCTGATATCTTGAGACAGTTAAAAGTGCCATGTCACCTTTGCATATAAAGATCTTGGAACTTCTGTCTGGATAGTGTGCAAAAAATCATCCCTGAATTCCGGATGATGGGGGTCCAACAGATCCTTGCCAACAACAGATATCTCCATCCCCTTCATTGGCCTCCAGGCCAGCCTCAGATCAAGCCCTGTGTAAACCGGAATATCCAGGCCGGCAATCTCGGAGGTATGACGTATCCAGAGATCACAGGCAATATCATCTGTAATATCCCAACTGGAGCGGAAAGAGAGTATATGCCGCGGACTCACCATATATGTGGCCGGCATGCTGGAGGTATCCCTGTACTTACTCTCAATCCAGTAGCTGTAATCCATATAGGAGTAGGAAAGCTCCATCCTCCACCACTTTTTCGGCTTGAGATTCCCCGTTATCTCAAAACCGAAATTCTCTCCCTTTCCATGGTTTTCAGGCACGATAGGGATTATCAGATTGGGTACCAGTGAAGGATAGAAGATTGGGGCCTCCTGCCTGCCTGAAAAGAGATCATCATAAAAATTGGCAAAGGCGGTCAGGTCCAGGGATGCCAGATCTTTCCATGAGATACGGTAGCCCGCCTCTATGGCAGTGAGCTTCTCGCTGTCAAAGGAGTCATCACCCACAAAGACTGCAAGAGGAGGAAGAAACGGATTCAGATCCGGCCTGCTGCTCACAACCCAGCGGGAAGAAAAATTGGCCCGACTTGGACTCCGGGTGGCCTTGGAAGCAGCAAGCCAGACACTCTGGCTGTCGTTTATGGAGTATAGAAGTCTGGCTGTAGGCTGAAGGTCCAGTTCAGAGTAGGTACTGTTATCTATGCGCAAACCAAGGATGAGTTTCAACGCCCCCTGAAGAAAACTGCTCTCATTCTGAAAAAACAGGCTGAAATAATCATCTTTCTTCTTTTGCGGGTCAAAAAAGTAGCCGGTGAACCGGACATCATCCCATGAATGACGGTAACCTATACCTGCCTGGAACTCATTGCTGTCGAGATAGGAGAAACGATAGCGCATCTCTGCCTCTATGTTCTCCCTGTCTTCCTGGGCAAATAATCCATGTTGCCTGCTGGCCTGATCATAGAAAAAGCGCAGATCAATATGGTGGCCAAGGTCGGTAAGCCTGGAAAATCTGGCCATGATATTTCCACCGGAAACCATAACATCAGTCTTGTACGGCACTCTCTCAAGAAAGTCATGAGCATACTGATTAACATAAGAGGTACCATCTCCTGTGTAGATGTCCCCTTGCAGGATCAGATCAGTTGCATTGGCAAAATGGAGATCTGTCCTGAAACCAGCCCTGCCCATCCTCCTGTCATCCCAGGCCTTATCACCATCCTTTTCATCCTGGGGGCCAATTTCATTACCCTTGCCATAAATCCGGAAAGTGCCGAGGTCACCCAGTCTGCCCCCATATCTTACAGAGGTAAAGGCCCTCTCCAGTGTACCTGCCCCGAGCTCGAGAAATCCTCCCTGGGTCTTGCTGCTATCCTTGGTAATGATATTTATAACCCCATTGACCGCATTAGAGCCCCAACTGCTTGCACCAGGCCCGCGGATTATCTCGATCCTATCGATATCCGCAAGGAGGGTATCCTGGACATCCCAGAAGACACCGGAAAAAAGAGGGGAATAGAGTGGCCGTCCATCCATGAGAACAAGCAGCTTATCTGAAAAGAGGCCATTGAATCCCCTGATAGATACTGCCCAGTTTTCATTGTCTATCTTGGCCACATTGACACCGGGAACCATACGGAGAAGATCAGGGATACTGGTAGCTCCTGAACGCTTGATCTCCCGGTTCGTTACAACATACACAGCAGCCGGGACATCCCGAAGGCTCTGAGGCTTCTTGAAGGCTGATGTAACCTCAAAATTCATCAATTCCTCAAGACTCAAAGATAGAATGTCATCTACCCCATCCCCAAAGTCCTGTTCTGCCCCATAGAGATTGGTATAGCTGCCGGCCAAAACTACCAGAACCAGAAAGATGGAAAAAAAGTTGAAGAGGCACTTTGTAGGTGGAAGTGCGTTCTCTGCAATCATGGCATGAACCTCGTTCCCGTTTGTTATCCCCTTTTTCGACCAGCCAGGCAGATCCAATGAATTTACTAAGGAGAGATGGCCAGAGACACAATAAACACAATAAATTATAGCAGTTGTTACCTATTTAGACGAAAAAATCAAGAAAATGAAACAAAATTAGGGACGCCTATCAGATAGATCGAGTGAAACGCATCGATTTGAACAGAAAGAGATGATAAAGCCGGTTAAAAGATCTGTGCCAGGAGAGGAAAGAAGCTATCACGAAGACAGAATAGGTGACCAAGAACGACTACAGCAACTTACTACCTGCCGTTCAGCCCCTTGCCTGGACGAAAAACTATCCTGAATGAGCTTGGGCAACTGGTCTCCTTACCATTCCTGGGATTTATGAATCTTCTACCCTTCTGCCGGGTACACCAGAAGGCTCCAAACCCCCTGATTTCAATCCGGCGTCTCTCTGCCAGGGCAGCTCCCATCTGTTCAAAGATGGAATCCACAACATCTTCCAGATCAGACTGGATCAGTTCAGGAAACCTTTCCCTCATTCTATGGATCAGATCTTTCTTGAGAAAGGCCTTGGGACTCTTCTGGTAGCTCATTGAAATGGATAGCTCCTGAAATCCTAATTGGGTGCGGCACTTGACCTGGAATAGGATAGCAATTCCGAGAGGCGAAAAAGCATCCTGGCACCAGACCCTTCCAGGATATTCAATATCTCGTCCAACTTATCCTGTTCTGGGTAACAAAGCCGTGGCTCACCCTCCAACCCTGCAAACTCCGCCGCCTTTTTAACCGCCTGATAAAAATTGCCTGTCTCATCAATGAGACCGAGCTCAAAGGCTTGCCGCCCGGAAAAGATGCGACCATCAGCTATCGGCCTGATAACAGACAGATCCATTTTTCGTGCAGAGGCCACATCCTCCATGAACTGGGCATGAAGATCATCCATAACACCTTGCAGGACCGCCCGCTCTTCAGGTGTGAGCTCACGAGTCATAGATGCCAGATCTTTGAGCCTGCCACTTTTTAGTACGGTGGTTCGGATCCCGATCTTCTGCATAAGCTCTGAAAGATTTGGGATGGTCATGATCACACCGATACTGCCGGTAATGGAGCCTGGATTTGCGACTATATACCGAGAGCCACAGGCTGCGTAAAAGCCTCCGGAAGCAGCAACATTGCCTAGAGATGCAACTACAGGCTTTATCTTGTCTATTCGTCTCGCTTCAGCATAGATCTCCTGAGAGGCCCCAACAGCCCCACCAGGACTGTCTATCCTTAGTATTATTGCCTTAACATCATCATCTTTGGCAAAATCCCTCATGGCCTTCAGGGTATCACTGGCATCAGTAATAACATCTGCCACTGGTACCACGCCAATAGATGGGCCACCAAGATCAGAGACCTTTGAAATGGAGCCCCGAACAATCAACAGAGAGAACAGTAAAAAGAGAATGAAAGAGGAGAGGGCCAGCCCTCCAATGGTGGCCAGCACAATGGTAAAGGTGCTGGCCCTGGATTTGCGCGAAGAACCGTCAGACTGACAAGGGATCTGTTGATCACTCATTGAATGGGAACTATTTGTCTTCCTTGGTCTTCAGCTCCTCCTGAAGAAGCTGGCCAAGGGTTGTAGGCGCATCCTGGCTGCTGGCATACTCTGAGTAGAATGAGCGCTCCTCATCCTCTGCGATTCGCTTTATTGAGAGCCCGATTCTCCTATCAGAAGGGGAGACATTTATCACCTTTGCAGTAATTTCGTCTCCCACATTGAACTCTCCCACTGGACTTTTCGGTTTGCCCGGAGCTATCTCGGATACATGTATCAGGCCTTCAATCCCCTCCTCCAGTTCAACAAAGATACCAAAATCGGTTACATTGGTGATCTTGCCAGTGACAGAGCTTCCAATGGGATAGCGTTCAGGCACTGATTCCCACGGATCAGGAACGAGCTGTTTGACACCGAGAGAAAACCGCTCTTTCTCCTTGTCCACATTCAACACCACTGCCTGGATACTGTCTCCCTTCTTGTATAGCTCAGAAGGATGCTTGACCCTCTTGCTCCAGGAAAGATCGGAGATATGAACAAGCCCGTCTATCCCCTCCTCTATTCCGATAAAAAGACCAAACTCAGTTATATTTTTAACCTTACCTTCGATCACCGTTCCTGGAGGATATTTTTCAGCAACCAGATCCCAGGGATTGGGTTCTATCTGCTTCAGGCCGAGAGAGATCCGTTTGGCATCAGGATCAACCTTGAGAACCACTGCCTCAACCTCATCTCCCACAGTCAGAATCTGCTTGGGATGACGGATTCTCTTGGTCCAGGACATTTCAGAGACATGAATGAGCCCCTCGACTCCCTCTTCCAGCTCAACGAATGCACCATATTCAGTGAGACTGACAACCTTACCCCTGATTTTGGAGCCGTCTGGATATTTCTCCTCCACATTGAGCCAGGGATCTTCTTTGAGGGCCTTGACGCTAAGGGCAACCTTCTCCTTTTCCGGATCAAAGGATAGCACCTTGACCTCGATCTCATCACCAACCTTGTACACCTTGGATGGATGCCCTACACGGCCCCAGGAGATATCTGTTACATGAAGCAGACCATCGATACCGCCGAGATCTACAAACACCCCGTAATCGGTGATATTTTTCACAACACCACGTCTTACCTGCCCCTCCTCCAGAGTTGAGAGAGTCTCCTTCTTTTTCTCCTCCATCTCCTTTTCAAGAAGAGCCCTGCGGGAAACCACGATATTTTCCCTTTTGCGGTTGCAGTCCAGAATTTTGCACATGAAGCTCTCGCCAATCAGGCTATCCATATCAGGATGTGGGCGCACATCTATCTGTGAGTATGGTAGAAAGGCCTTCACACTCCCGGCACCCTCACCAATACGCACGGTCAAGCCACCTTTGACCTTGCCAAAGGCTGCAACCTCAATGGGCTCGCCTGCCTCAAAGGCCTCCATTATCAGGTCCCAGACCTTGCCCCTCTTGGCCTTGGCATAGGAGATACGCATGGTGCCATATTCAGGACTCCACTTTTCCAGCAATACCTCAACAGTATCTCCAGGCTGAACAGTGACATTGCCCTCGGCATCCTTGAACTCCCTAATTGGAATGATGCCCTCAGACTTGTAACCAATATCCACCATCACTGTATCATGATCTACATTGATCACCGTGCCCTGGAGGATCTCCCCCTCCTCGAAGGCTTTAAGGCTCTCTTCAAAGAGAGTCTCAAACTGGCTCATATCTTCAGCATTGCTCTCTTCATCTGCAGTTGCTGCTGTTACAGTTTTGGGTTCAGTTGCTGACGCAGTTGCATCAGAGGCAGCCTCTGCCACCATTTCCGCATCCATTGCGGCGGTTTGTGTCTCTTTTTTCTCGTCAACTTTATCCATTTAGAAAATTCCCCCTACAAAACGTTGAATTCAGCTTTATACCAAGTTCCCTGCCAAAATTCAATGAGCAAAAATTAAAGATCCATCAGAAAAAAATTTTGTCGTCAAAAAAAGCTGTTAGCTCAGACTGTAAAAAAACTGGTATGTTGACATATCCTGGACGATTCAGCAGGTGTGACATGAAAACAGAAACAGGCATCCTGTAAGCCAGCGTGGATTTAGATTTTTTACCGATAGTATGCTGGTTGACCACTCCTGCAGAGAACTGATATTTTCAAAAAGGCTTGGACAACAGCCGTGTCTGGAAAAGGAGCGAGAGAAATGGACAGATTTGAATTTCAAAATCCCACCAGGATCATTTTTGGAAGAGATCAGGTGGAAAGGGCAGGAGAAACAGCAAGAGAGTTGGGCAGCAGGCTCCTGATGGTGATAGGTTCAGGGAGTGTCAGAAGAAATGGAGTACTCCAGCGGGTTACAGATCTCATGGAGCAGGCCGGATTAAAAATCATCTTCCTTGAAGGAGTTGTTCCAAATCCCAGGCTCTCCAAGGTCCGGGAGGGAATAGATCTATCCAGAAAATTTGATGTAGATCTGATCTGCGGGCTGGGAGGAGGAAGCGTCATGGATACTGCCAAGGCCATTGCAGCCGGCACTAAAATTCAGGATGATGTCTGGGATATCTTTCTGGGGAAAAAGGAGATAGACTCAGCCCTTCCCGTAATGACCATCCCAACCCTGGCAGCCTCAGGCTCAGAGATGAACGGATTCATGGTGATCACCAACGAGGACTCAGGCCTCAAGCTGGCTGCTGGTTCAATACACACCTTTCCAAAGGTCTCCATACTTGATCCAGTGCTTACCTTCACAGTACCCCCCAACCAGACCGCATATGGAGGGGTGGATGCAGTGTGCCATCTAATGGAACCCTACTTCAACGGCACCTACCCCGATACCCCCATCCAGGACAGTATTGCCGAGGCACTGATGAGAAATATAATCAATGCCACCACAGGTGCCCTGAAGGACCCCGGCAACTATGACTACCGGGCAACCATGATGTGGGGAGCTACCCTGGCATTGAACGGATTGACAAAGGCTGGAGTAGGCGAACATCGCTTTCCTGTCCATATGATAGAACATGCGGTCAGTGCTATATTCGACATTCCCCATGCCGCTGGTCTTGCAGCCCTGCTGCCTGGATGGATGCGCTGGAAGACCGCAAGGAATGAGGGTGAAAAGATCGCCCATATGGGCAGAAATGTACTGAACACTGAGACAAAAGGCAGCAGTGAAACCGGAGCGAAAGCAGCCATCTCAACCCTGGCATCCTGGCTTAGGGAGATCGGGTGCCCGGCATCTCTGGGAGGTCTGAAGATAACCCAGGAGGATCACGAAAAGATAGCGGATATAGCCTTGGTCCAGGCAAACATCTGGGGAATCAATAACATCTACAATAAAGAGACTATTCTTGAGATTCTCTCCTTTTGCCAATGAGGGCTATGGCCCAGATGCTTATCTCATAGAGAAACAGCAGGGGAAAGGCCAGCAGACACTGGTTCACCACATCAGGAGTTGGGGTGAGTATGGCCCCGATGACAAAGGCTATGAGCAGGGCATATTTCCTGTTTTCCCTGAGCATTCTGGCGTCTATTATCCCTATTAGACTTAGGAAAACCATAAAAACCGGTAACTCAAAGGCGAGACCGAAACCCAGCAGCAACTTGATGGCAAATGTGAAATATTCACTCAGGCCAGGCATGAGCTTCAGGTCTTTCCCTGCATAGCCTGCAAGAAAATTAAAGGCTGCTGGGAACACAACGAGATAGCCAAAAAGGCCGCCTCCAACAAAGAACAGGGAACCAAACAGGATAAAAGGTGCTGTCCATTTTCTCTCATGGCTGTAAAGGCCTGGGGCGATGAACCCCCATATCTGCCACAGAATATATGGACTTGCCAGGAAAACCCCTCCAACAAGGGCAAGTTTGAGGTAGGTGAAAAAGGCCTCTGGATAGGAGGTGAAAATCATGGTCTCGCCAGGAGGCAAAACCTGCACCAGTGGCCGGGAAAGCAGGGTGAAAATAGGCTCTATGTACGCATAACAGATCCCAAATCCTATAACAACTGCGACCAGGCTCCTTATCAGCCTGTCTCTCAACTCCTTCAGGTGTTCTGTAAGGCTCTGTTCCCTGTCAATGGGTTCTTCATCAGAACCGGCAGCACCAATGGATCTGCTCAACTCTTTCTCCTGTTCCATTCCATCCGGCACTGCACCGGAACGATTCTCTTCAGGCACGGAACTCATAATACCACCTGCTGCTGTTCAGGACCTCTAGGCCATCCTCCCTTACCACAGCCATATTCTCAAGGCGAACACCGCCTCTGCCAGGCAGGTAGATGCCCGGTTCCACAGTTATCACCATTCCAGGCCGAAGATGGGTTCTGTTCCGAAAGGAGAGTGTTGGCATCTCATGCACCGCAATTCCGACTCCATGTCCAAGAGAATGGACAAAAAAATCTCCATAGCCAGCATCCTGGATCACCTTTCTTGCAATCATATCAGCTGTCCTGGCAGAGATGCCCGGGGCAATCCCGTTCTGGGCAGCGGCTTGTGCCCTCTTCACCACCATATATATATTCCTGAACTGATCATCAGGTTCACCAACAAAGAGAGTCCGTGTCATATCAGAACAGTAACCGTTCAGCCTGACCCCCATATCTATGATCACAGGCTCCCCTTCCCGTATTCTCCTGTCAGAGGGAACTGCATGGGGCAGGGCAGCATTGGGTCCAGAAGCAACTATTGGGGGAAAAGAGGGGCCATCCGCCCTGAGGTAGCAGCCTTCGAGCAACATGAAGGCCACCTCTTTCTCTGTCATTCCCTGCTTGATCCTATCCCATATATCCTGGAGTATATCTTCAGCAACAGACACTGCAGATCTAATGGCATCGAGTTCCTGTTCATCCTTGATGGATCTCATGGTAACCAATTTCTGGCCATAAGGCTTGAACTCCAGGTCTCCCAGGGCCGACCTGAGCCTTTGAAGAGTTTCGCAGGTGATGAAGGAGGGCTCGTAGGCAATCCTGTTTATCTTGGAATCTCCTGTAATCTCCAGTGCCTGCTTACAACCTTCCGCAAGCCCTTTTTTATAAACTATTAGCTGAAATCCCGCCGCCTCCTCCCGGGCCTGGAGCTGATACCTGCCGTCTGTCAACAAAAAATCTCGATGACGGGTTATAAGCAAGGCCCCTGAGGACTCATTTATTGCAGTGTCATGGGCAGAAAATCCGCTGAGATAAAACCGGTTCTCCTGACAGGTCACCAGAAGCCCATCCAGTCCTGCTGCTCCAAGAGATCTCCTGACCCTGGCAAGCCGTTTCTCCACCATATTGGCCTGAATCATAACACCAATTCCTTCCGCTGTTTGACATTGGAAACATAGAGAAGCTAAATTTACCCCAAAAAGGAGGATTTGTCCTGAAAGAGAAGAGAAAAAAGGAGAGCTACGAATTGTATGGAATCTTTCAAAAAGACCTTTGTCAGGCAACACCTTGGATCAAGGTGCTGCCTGGTAACAGGAGGAGGAAGCAGAAACAGAAACTATCGGTACAGTTGCCCTTACAAACGGCTGATTCATCAATCGTTGAAGGCCACTTCTACCACAAACCTTCCATTTGGGGTGCTGAAGGGGACAGCCAGCATGGGCCCGGTATTGATATGGGTAACAGAGTGATCCTTGCCCGCAACCACTGTAGGGGTGCCTGCCTGAAGAGAGACCCCCTGCCCTTCAAGCCGCCTTCTGGCATCTCCACATATCATGTTGGTCATCTCGCCCACCGCATCCTTGACCTCGTCATTGACCTCTTTTACCTCGTTACCAAAGAGATTCGCCACTACTGCGCAGATGGCAGGGGCCTCAAAGGAGATGGACATGGAGCCCTGAGCATCGCCAGTGATCCCGATTATGCCGGAAACATCACCAAAGGCCTTTGAGTCCTTCTTCAAAAAGGGTTTGCCTGGCTTGGCCTCTACCATTGCCATTGTCTTCAACACATTCACTGCCGCTTCCAAAAAAGGGTTAATTATCTTTGCATCCACCTTGAAATGAATCTCCTTTTGAAATGATAATTTTGGGACCAGTACGCACCCAGTTCTGATTCACTTTTCGGCAGAGATCCATTCCCTATTAAACAAAAATTCAATCCTGCAAATGCAAATGAGGAAGCCATACCAAAATAGCAGGATGCAAATAGATGCCTGGAAAACCCATAGTAGATCAGTCAACCTCAATCTGCTCAAAGGGAGCTACCTGTTCCCGAATCTCCAGGTCACCAAGACCAAACAGGGTCTTTTTCAACCAGTTCATGGAGAGTTCCAGGGCTGCCAGGTCATCCTCTTTCACTCTTTCCACAAGTTCATCAGGCACAACATAGATCTCAAGAAATTTGCTGTTGAAAACGAACCTTCGAAAGGCATCGATGTTATAACTGGCCATAAAAAACATCTCCAGGGTCTTGGGAGGTATATTCACGAAAGGGCCCAGACTCTTTCTCTTGAGAATGATCTCGATCCATCCGGCATTGTGTACATCATATTCAGGAATACCCTGGCATTCACGCCATTCAGCAATGGTCATCTCCTGGCCGGTATCATGGCCCAGGCAGACAGGTTCCTTTACCAGGGCAAAAAAGTTCTCATTGTCTGCAAGGTCGCTATTATGAAAAAGCCCTGCTGCAATGGGATAGTAACGACATGCCAAGGGTCTGTCCCCATAGATGGAGCATCCCTCCTCATCACTGAGAAAGGGACAGATCATGTTTTCTTCATCCAGGGGTTTCATAACCGGGATGGGGAGGTCTGATTGTTCCACCTTGCCAGGCAATGTATAGATCCGGATAAACTCATCAGAAGATAGGCCCAGCCTCTTTTTCAGACGGATTATATCGTAAGGTGTCAGTGAGATATTGTTGGTGCGGCAACACTTGGTAAAACAGGCCAGTTCCTTGTCACATGAAAAACAGAATTTGCTGCTGAGATCAAGCCTTACTGGCACTACCGGTTGGGGATAATCCTTTGGAGCATACATTGAACCACCTCTTTCAACAGATTTTTGCTGTTATTATGCCCTGGCCCAATAGACCACAACAGATCAGTCATAACGGAAAACGATAGGACCAGATACAGCCAGCAGTTGCTCAATATATCCCCTTTTGATTATAAAATAAACGGATCAGAAGGAGATTGCTCAATACCCGGTACCACCGACAGACAGAAGATGTTGAAAAAGGAAGAGGGGAAAGGGTTGGATCATGTCAGAACAGAGAAAGGTTGCCATAGTCGCCGGCGCCATAAGAGGTATAGGCCTTGGAATAGCCGCATCCCTTGCCAGCAAGGGAGTCAACACACTGCTACTCTATTACGACTGGTTGGAGCAACTGCCGGAGATGCAGGCTGTCATGGAGGAGTCGTGCAGCAAGAGCGGTGCCCAGTATCATGCCATCTCTGCAGATCTCCGCAATCGAAAAGATGCAGAAATGGTCGCTGACAAGGCAATATCTCTATGGAACAGGGCAGATATACTCATAAACAACATAGAACGCGGTGGTTGGCCCATTGTCCATGGCCCATATACACCTGAACAGTGGGACCTGGAATTTCAGACCACTGTAACGGCCAAATGGAACCTGTTCAATGCCCTGCTCCCTCATCTCAAAAGAGGTGGTTCCGGTTCTGTGATAAACATCTCTTCCATTGCTGCCGAGGTCGGAAGGGCCGGGCCAGCCGCCCCTGTATTCAACGACTGCTACAGCCTGTCAAACAGGGCGATCAGGTCCTTGACCAGGCAGTGGGCCAGAGAGGCAGCGCCAGAGGTCAGAGTAAATGAGCTGATGCTGGGTTTTTTCGAAACCAGGCATGGTCCCGGAACCAGGGGGTGGAGCCTTCTCTCACCACAGGAACAGCAGGCAATTATAGACCATACACTGCTGGGCAGAACAGGTGTAATAGAAGAGATCATAGATGCCGTTAATTTTCTCGTATTCAATGCCGGATTCATCACAGGCACGTCCATCCTCATAGATGGCGGCTATCTAATAGGCGGTGAAAAAGCAGAAGAAATGCCTGAGGGAGTTGTAAAACCTGGCGAACCTACCTTCGGCGGCAAGATTCCGCCAGCAGGGAAACGATGAGATATCGCTCTATTCCCGGCTCGTTTCAGGATCTCATGCGGGGGATCAAGGCACTAAAAAAAATGCTGTATCACAGGAAAGGCTCCTGTTACGCCTCACCTTCAAATCTCTTCACCATCTCTGTATCTGAAAGAATAACCATCCCCTTTTTGACGATCTCCATGATATCTTTCAGAACGGCCTCGATCTTCTCCTCCATGTCCACCACTTCTATCTTCAAGGGCAGATCCTCTGTCAGCCTCAGCACTGATGCTGAGTGCATCTTCCTGTCTCCTCCATAACCTGCAGCCCCCTTGAACAGGGTAGCCCCTGCAACCCCCTTCTCCATGAGAAGATCCAGGACCGCCTGATAGGCAGCTCTGCCCTGATACTTGGTGTTGTCATCCAGATATATGGTCATCTTTTTTGCTGGGATACGCTTGATGTACATGGCTAACCGATAACTCCCTACTTTTTACTGTTGTTCCGATTACATCCTTGCCAAACCTTTGGAGAAAATCATTATTCATTCAGAAGGCCCGAGACAGCATCACTCCCAGCCTGACTGCCAGATAGGAGACCAAAAGATTTGCGGCAACATTCAAAAAGGCCAGGTGCCACTGGGCATCTCTGAACAACATATCGGTTTCAAAGGCAAATGTCGAAAAGGTGGTGAAGGATCCCAGGAATCCTATGGCAAAAAACAGCCTCCAGGGCGGGGCAATAAGCAGACGCTCCAGGGCAAGTCCCAAAAACAGGGCAAGCAGAAAACTGCCTGCAACATTAACGAAAAGTGTCCCGTATGGGAATCCACTTCCCAACCTCGCAGCCGCCCAGTCTGCTACGAGATATCGGCTGATGGCCCCAAAAAACCCACCTGCTCCAACCAGAACTAATTTTTCCATAGCAACAATTTACCTGCCTTATAACATATTCATGACAGAAATGGCCTGCCAAACTCGACAAAAATGTCGGCCATCCAAAAAAAAGGGAATAGGAGTTCAGCATAAACCACTACGGAGGCAGATGACAAGAGAGTGAGAGATGACAAGCAGATTTCCATGGAATATATTGGTCAGATCTTTACAGAGGCACAGTTGTTGCTTAATGCTTCATGTTCACTGAGCGAAAAAAGGAGGATAGGAAAAATGTTACGAATCACTGCACTAGTTATAATAGTAGCTCTCATGTTGGCAGGATGTGCTCAACCACCTACAAAGACCCAGCAAGGCGCAGTTTACGGCGCTGCTGCAGGAGCTGCTACCGGGGCAATCATTGGCCAGGCAATAGGCCATAATACCGACTCAACCCTTGGAGGCGCTGCAATCGGAGCAGCCATAGGTGGCTTGGCAGGCGCAGGTATCGGCAGATACATGGACCAGCAGGAACAGGCCTTGCGGGATGCGATGGGTGCATCTCAGGCAGCCTCCATCCAGAGGCAGGGTGATACCATAGCGATAACCTTCAAGGGAGACGTGCTGTTCGATGTCAACTCCTCTATACTAAAGCCTGGTGCATATTCCGAGATCGACAGGGTAGCCAGGGTACTGGCGCAATATCCACAGACCCGGATCAGGGTGGAGGGACATACAGACAGTACCGGCTCTGAGGAGTACAACCTCAGACT
>Ga0256840_1001792_pt1 | contig 19593 bp, 12 predicted proteins | sample 355202metaG_FD_185969 | JGI IMG/M metagenome (GOLD analysis project Ga0256840, IMG submission 185969) | Hydrothermal vent microbial communities from Mid Atlantic Ridge, Atlantic Ocean - 355-202 | ecosystem: Environmental > Aquatic > Marine > Hydrothermal vents | place: Atlantic Ocean: Mid...
GCCACGAATGCCGAAAATTCCTGTCAGACACACAAAAGAACCTCCCGTTGAGATGTCCGCCAATCGAAAAATGGCACTTAGACGGCCTGTCATGCCGACTCTGAATGTGGACAGGAGAAGGACAACTTTTCAACAGGCAGAATTGGGTTATGATGAGGAAAGTGTTCGAAAGGAAGCAAGTCGGTGTCTCAGGTGTGATATCTGCCGCAGATGTGCTAAATGTGTGGTAATCTGCAAGTCAAAGATGGGAATAGGTGCCCTGCAATTCGGATATATGAATTTTGATAATCCTGGTCCAACGGATTTCAGAGTAACAAGCGAAAAATGTATTCTCTGCGGAGCATGCGCAGCCAATTGTGAGAATAAAGCCATTGTTATAGAAGAGAAAGATGGTGAAAGAATGCTTAAACTTTGCGGCACCATTTTAAACAAACAGGATATTCAATACTGTGAAGAATGTCATGCTGTTCTACCGTCCGCAGAGTATTTACTGTTTCTTTCCAACCATACGGAAAATGTAACAAAAAAAACCGAGGGTAGGCTTTTGTGCAATAATTGCCAGCGTAAACTGTCTGCAAAAATACACGATACCATGCAGCCGGTTAAGCCCAAATAGATAAAAGAGGAGGCAATAATGGAATTCCACAAAGGAAATAAAATCGAAGTGTACAAAAAATCGAAAGATGAAGCATGGGAAAGCTATATGGATGATTTTGTCGGATGCCATGGCTTTATAACTGACCCTGATACAACCATAAATGATCCTAATGCATTAATCGAAGTTAGTCTTGTGGGTAAAGGTACCCATCGATTACCACAGGATTGCTTAAGACTTACTTGATATTGCCGGCTTAAATTTTGTGGTCAATCGGAATAATATGCATGGCCGGTATCTCTATCGCAACAAAGAGCGAATCTCTTAAAATTAAGATCTTATGGGACTTTTTATATAAAACTTCTGTCAAGCGCCCTTAATTACAAGAGTTTCTATCTTTGTTGCGGCCGAAGGTTGGTTGCGGCCGGAAGTTGATTTTTTTAATCCTGCCATGACGGTTATAAAAAATAGCGTAAATACGCCTATTGGATTCGGCGTCTTCGATCCATATTTGTCAAAATTTTAATTTTGTAGGCTAATACTGAACAAAATCCGGATCGGCCTCATGGCCGTTATATAGAAAGGAAAAAGATATCATGAAGGTAAAAGATCTATCGGAAAATTGTAGCAGGTCATTTCATACCATTGAACAGGATAAGACCGTGGGACAAGCTTTGAAACTCTTGTCAGGCTATAATGTGTCTGCCCTCGTTGTGGAAGATAATGGTTTTCCACAGGGAATTTTTACGGAAAGAGACCTTGTCAGGTGCCATATTATTTTTCCGGATGAAAATATTATGAATATACCGGTTAAAAATGTTATGACTTCCAAACTAATTGTCGCAGATCCAGAAGATACCGCTGAGGATGCCATGGCTATGATGATCAAAGCAAAGATACGCCATCTGCCACTGATTTCCAATGGGCAGATCAAAAGTATGATATGCCTTGAAGACCTGGTCAAAGAACATGTTGGCGTATTAACAAAGGAGCTTCATTACCTTAGAGACTATATCTCGGATCTCCAGGATGCTGCCCATGATTAATTTTATAATTGATGACCGAAAAATAGCAGCTAAAGAGGGTCAGACAATACTTCAGGTAGCGAGAGAACGTAAGATCAAGATCCCGCATTTATGTTTTCATCCAGCATTAAAACCGTCCGGCTCATGCAAGCTATGCGGAGTTGAGGTAGTCTCTCCCACTGGCAGGCATGTAATTATGCTATCTTGTATTCTCAAGGTTAAAGAAAATCTGGTGGTAAAGACGGATTCTAAACTTGTTTTAGCCAACCGGGAGAAAGCGTTTAACAGACTTTTACATATGGCACCGGAATCGTCTCGTATAAGAAATCTTGCAAAAGAATTTAATGTAAGTGTGACACCGCCGCCCAATGGGTGTATCCGATGCAGGTTATGTATCAGAGTCTGTAATGAAATTGTGGGTGCAGGTGCTCTGAAAATGCGCAAAACCGAGGAAGGCAACCAGATCATGGCTGAACCGGGGCACTGCATTGGATGTGGTACCTGTGCTAACCTTTGTCCTACCAATATTATAAAAATGGTAGATAAGGACAACGTAAGGACTATTTCCATAAAGGAGGAAATAATAGGACAATTGCCTCTTGAACGGTGTGAAGGATGTGGCAAAATGTATGCATCATCTAATTTTCTCAGGCATGTAACAGAAAGTACTTCGCCTCATCCGGATACCAGAGAACATCATAAACTTTGTCCATCCTGCATAAGACTAATGTCAAACAGGGCTATAACTGAACGGGACAGAATAAAAAAATGACAGGATAATAAGGGGACTCTTTTTGTTGAAACTATAAAAATACTAGGATAATTTATATTAAGGATTTACAATAACCGTAACTCCCTAACAACGGTTGGGCACGGATATCTTTGCCACAGATATACAATAAAGATATCCGTGTTTTTTTGTATCAATGCATTTGTTGAACGAAGCCGCTACGCGGCAAAAAAAATCAAAATCAGTCAAACCGATGAACCGGTAAATTTCAACCAATCTTAAAACGGACTCCTGGGTTCTTTTGTAAGCATGGTTCGAACACGATCATAATTTATTTTAAAATAATCAAGTTTTCTCACCATTGTGAGACCGCACAATCAATCGTGTACTTTATCCTTCTGTATGTGAATCTATAGTTGTAATGGATCTGCTAAAATTTTTATACAGCGGATTAACATCATTATAAGTTATCATAAACCGTACGTCCTTTTATACGAAACTCTTGCAAAAATCCTTTAATAATGAGAGTTGGCTTCGCGCGCCTACTGCCCATTTTTTGTTGAGAGGCTGTCGGAGGGTCTCCAGATCGGCCTCATGGCCGTTATATGAAGTATGCCTTAATTTAAATCATTTCAATGGCACATGCCATGGAAACTCCGCCGCCGCCGCATAAAGTGGCAAGCCCAAGGGATTTTTCTTTGTGTTTCATTCCATATATCAGTGTGGCTATAATCCTTGCTCCTGTTGATCCAACAGGATGACCAAGTCCTATGCCAGAACCGTTTACATTGGTGATTTCCCTGTTTAAGCCAAGTTCTCTTTCGCATCCTATATACTGGCTTGCAAAGGCTTCATTAAGTTCTATTAAATCAAAATCATCAAGTATCAGATTGCTGTTTTTAAAAAGATTTTTAATTGCCGGAACAGGTGAAAGCCCCATAACCGAGGGGTGGCACGCTCCTCGTCCAATTGCCTTTATTCTTGCAAGTGGTGTAATCCCAAGTTCTTTTGCCTTATCTTCTGACATGATAATCATACCTGTGGAGCCATCGTTAATTCCGCTGGAATTGCCTGCAGTGACCTTTCCTGTTTTTGGGATAAAAGCAGGGGGAAGTGCAGCAAGTTTTTCCATGGTCATTCCCGGCCTGAAATGTTCATCCCTATCAAAAATAATGGAAGGTTTGCTCTTTTTGGGAACTTCCACAGGAACGATTTCATCTTTGAATTTGCCTTCCACTGTGGCTTTTTCCGCAGCATTGTGGCTTCTCAATGCAACTTCATCCATTTCCTTTCTTGTTATGCCAAAGTGCTGGGCAATGAACTCCGCAGTATGTCCCATGATATAGGGTTTGCCCACAAACATACTCAAAGGTTCCACTGTCTCATCCACAGGCCCGTTTTCGGGATGTGGAATGATACGGGAGCCACAATACAGGGCATGGATAAGATTATCCACAAATATATTGTCCTGGAGTCTGCATCCCCATCGGGCAGCAGGAACGCTGTAAGGAACACTTGACATATGTTCGGTTCCGCCGGCAAGAATTATCTCAGCCATATCTGCCCGGATCATTGCCATACCTGATATAACCGCTTCCATACCAGAAATACATACCCTGTTCACTGTAACTGCAGTGACAGTATCGGGAATTCCCGCAAGCAGGGCTGCGACCCTTGTGGTATTGAGGGTGTCCGGTGATTCAATACAACAGCCATAACGAATATCATCTATCATTGCAGCATCAATGCCGGCCCTTTTCACTGCTTCTTTCATTGTGATACTTGCAAGAACCGCAGCGTTCAGGTCTTTAAGAGTTCCCCCGAAAGCACCAATGGCAGTTCTGCATACCGAAACAATAACAACCTCTTTCATTTTTATTTCTCCTTATTTTCTGTATTTGTACTCACGGTCTCAATTTCTCATGTCCGGTTTTGGTATAGGTTCAGACTCCTCATTATGTTTTTATTACAAAAAACTTATGCATAAGTAAATAAAAACGCGATTAATAAAGCCCTGTTCAAAACGAACATTCTAAAATGATTTTTCATGAATTGTCACTGCTGGATTCTGCCGGGGCTGAATAGCCTCTAATTTTCCCATGGTAATGGGCAGCATAGTATTGATAAAAAAGTCAGCTGTCATGATTTTTCCATGATAAAAAGCAGCACTTTTATTTTTTTGTATAATTTCATTTAACGATTTATTTTTAACTATTTTCCCAAGGGCAGATGCTGCAGCAGATGCACGCCATAAAAGCATCCATGCCATGATAACATCTCCTGCTGCCTCCAGTAGGGGGTGGGCAACACTGAAGGCTGATTTGAACTCAGAAGTATTAATTGTCTCAGCGGCGTTTATTGCTGTATTGTAAAATTTATCCGCTGCTGTTTCAAGTTTTTCAGCCATATCATTAAAATCCGTTTCATCTTTATTCCCACCAAAATAATGTGTGTGATTTTTAGCTTTATCAGTGGTGTTCCTAATCTCTGTGATCAATGATTTGAGAAGAGCTCCTTTTTCTATAGAAATTTTTCTCCCGAGGAAATCCATGGCCTGGATACCATTGGAGCCCTCATAAATGGAGCATATTTTGCAGTCTCTGACAAGCTGCTCCATGGGATATTCCTTTGTGTACCCGTAGCCGCCAAAGACCTGCATTCCCATTACACACACCTCAAAACCTTTTTCACTGCAATAGGCCTTTACAACCGGGGTGAGAATTTCCGTCAGGCCTTCATAATATTTTTTTTCTTTGCTGTTTGCAGCGCATTTAATTTTATCAAGACAAAATGCCGTGAAAAAAGTCAGACTGCGCATCCCTTCCACAAATGCCTTCATTTTTAACAGCATTCTTTTAACATCCGGGTGACAAATTATGGGAACCTGGGGCGCCGCTGGATCGGCAATGTTGTCAAGACTACGTCCCTGGAGACGTTTTGATGCATAATCCAATGCATAAAGGTAGGAACAGGATGCATGGGTAAAAGCCTGGGTTCCCACTTCAAGGCGAACCTCATTCATCATATGAAACATTATGCCCATGCCCTGATTTTCTTCTCCAAGCAGCAGCCCCCTGCATTTTCCTCTACCGCCAAGGGAAATAGAACATGTCGGGCTTGCGTGGATGCCCATTTTTTCTTCAACTCCGATGCATACTACATCGTTATTTTCTCCTAAAGATCCATCATCGTTGACCCATATTTTAGGCACAAGAAAGATGGAAATTCCTCGCGTCCCGGGAGGTGCCCCTTTAATTCTGGCAAGCACGGGATGTATAATATTTTCTGTAAGGTTTTGTTCACCATTGGTAATAAAAATTTTATTTCCTGTAATTGTGTAGGTGCCGTCATCATTTTTTTCTGCATAGGTTGTCAATGCACCGAGATCTGATCCTGCCCCCGGTTCGGTCAGAAGCATTGTAGAACCCCATTCACAGGTGTACATTTTTTTTAAAAAAAGTTTTTTTTGCTTTGGAGAACCGAAAATATCCACCATTTTTCCAGCACTGTGCCCGAGAATAGCATATGTCATGAGGGTGTAATTTGCACCTATCATATATTCCATAGCAGCCTGGGCAATGATGTGGGGAAGGCCCTGTCCACCGTATTCGGGATCTTCGGTAAGGGCCGCCCATTCACCTTCCACAAGAAGCTTGTGCACAGGCCTGAAACATTGGGGAACGTCCACCCTGCCCCTGTTAAATCTAACTCCTTTTTTATCGGATTCCGTATATGTGGGAAGAATTTCCTTCACAGCAAAATTTCTTGCCTCTTTTATAATCATATCAGCTGTTTTTTTATTCAGATCGTTGAATTTACCTGAATTAAAAATACTCTGACTATTAAGCTGTTCATACAGAACAAAATCAATATCCCGTCTGTCTGAAATTACTTCTGCCATTTGTATTTATCCTTTAAATTAATGAACCTGCTGATCCAATAGCAAAAAGGCAATGGATAAACAGGCTCATTAATGGGTTAATCTTTTCCACATTCCCGCCACTAAATTTTCCATTGAAGATATTGTTTCCCACAAATATCAGACTACTAAGCCCCGTATCCCATGAGATATGCATCTATTTTTTTTGTCATGGCATTATTTAAGATAACCCTGCCGTTAATTTTTTTATTATGAAGAAAAGTTTTTATCTCAGAGATGGTAACAATGGCAAAAATAGGAATACCAAGAACATCTTCCACTTCTCTAAGGGCATTTTTGTCTGTACTACCTTTTTCCTCACGGTTTACACTTATAACTATCCCTTTTACCTTTGGATTATTACATTCTTTAAGGATATTCAAGGATTCCCTGATGGCTTTCCCGGATGTGATAACGTCATCCACGAGAATTAAACGAGTATGATGGTTTAAAGCCATACCCACAATCCGACTTCTGTCGGCATAGGTTTTAGCTTCTTTCCGGTTAAACACATAGCCTGTGTCAATACCTGTATCAGACAATGCCATGGCTGCTGCAATGCTTAAAGGGATACCTTTATAGGCAGGCCCGTAAATACCGTCAAAATCAGATGAAAAATGCTCCTGCACAGCTCTGGCATAAAAAAAACCAAGTTTTTTTATTTTACTGCCTGTATCAAACATTCCGGTATTGATAAAATAGGGAGCTACCCTACCACTTTTTAACTTAAATTCGCCGAATTTCAAAGCATTGCATTGAACTAAAAATTCAATAAATTCTTCTTTATAAGTCATGTTTTTCCTTATTTATAAGCCTGATAAGTGTTTTTTTATGTGAAGCTACGGATAAGTACCTCATATTTCTACGAGTTGGCTTCGCGCCTTCGAACCTATCTTTGTTAAAATTTTAATCTTTAAGCTGGAGGAGATCTTCTTACTTAAGGCCATACCGGTTTTATATGAAACTCCTGCCAAGTATCTTAAATTATAATAGTTAGCCTATCACCCGGCCCATCTTTTATCAGAATTTTTGATTCTTTAAAGCCGTCTAATAGTCACCACATCGGCCTCATGGCCGTTATAGGAGATAGAACGTAAATCATTAGGCTTACTGGCTCCGCCATGAAACGTATTTGTCCAGTTCAACGATTTTCCCAGATTTTAACAGGGCTTTTCTGTTAAAATCCGTCATATCCCGGAGAGTATCGGAGTCAAATACTGGCCCGTCTCTGCACACAACCTGTTTTCCGCATACACAGGCACCGCAAACTCCAAATCCACACCGCATATACCTTTCCAAAGAAATCTGGCAGGGAATATTATGGATATCACAAATTTTAAAAACTCTGTACATCATTATTTCAGGGCCGCAGGCATAAACCATATCAAAAAGTTTGTCTCTATTTTTTTGCATGGACTCAATTTTTTTTTCAAGAAGGTCTGTTACAAAACCTTGATGACCGGTACTGCCGTCATCCGTGCAGATATGTCGTTTTACCCCAAATCTGTCAGGGTAGAGGATAAATTGTTGTGATCTTGCACCATGAATAAAAAAAAGGCTGTTGCCAAGCTTTTCAATCAATGTGGCCAAAGGTGCCATACCGCATCCACCGGCCACCACAGCAATACTGGAAAAGGATGAAACGATTTCAAATCCGTTTCCAAAGGGACCACGGATTCCAATAATATCTCCTGCCTCCATGGCTATGGCTTGCCTGGAAAAAATACCTTTTGCCTCAATAGTTATACCGAATTCTTTTTTGGAATGGAATGAAATGGTATAGGGCTTTTCATCAACTCCGGGAATCCAGACCATTATAAACTGACCAGGTTTAAAATCAATGGCATGGTTAAAAAACAGGGTCGCAAAGCCCGGACAATTGATCTTTTTTTTTGATATCCTAAGCATAACATGAGAGTGTTCAGTAACAGGCATCATTTTATTTCTCCGCTTTTGCAGTCTCCCAGCTTAATTTTATCATCCGATTGATCTGTATCACCTGATTCACTTTCCCGTCCTGATCTTTTGTATGAGCTCCCCATGCATGCAGGTGCTGTTCCACTGGATGATTTCTGTTGATGGGCAGCGCCTCTGATATCATTTAAAGTGTAATTATGGACATCAAGCCAGTTGTTTAACTCCCGGTTGATTTTCCTAAACACATCAATTCCACGGTATCTCACAGCAGATCCAATGCCGACAAGGCTGGCACCGGCCATTACCATTTCAATTGCGTCTTCTCCTGTTGTAATACCTCCAAGTCCTATAATGGGAATGGAAACAGTCCGGAAAATATCATATACACACCTGATTGCAATAGGTTTTATCATGGGGCCGGACAGCCCTCCTGTTTTAAAAGCCAGAACCGGCATTTGGGATTCAATGTCAATAACCATACCCGGTCCTGTGGTGTTAATGGCGCAAATGGCATCTGCACCGGCCTCTTCGCAGGCAATGGCAATTTTGCCAATATTTATGGCTTGGGGTGTGAGTTTGACAATCAGAGGAACATTAATTACTTTTTTAACTGCAGAAACCACATCATAGGAAGACTGCTCATTCACCCCGAATATCATGCCGTGCTTATCCGAATTGGGACAGGAAATATTTATTTCAATAAAATCAGGTTTTTTAGAGGAAACAAATTCAGCTACAATCTGGTATTCATGTACAGATCCTCCGTAAATACTTGCATTAAGAGGAAAATTGCGGTTTTCCAACATTTTCCATTCATCTTCCATATTATTGTAGCCAGGAGAGGGAAGGCCCACGGCATTTATTATACCATGTCCAAGATCAATTACACTGGGATTTTTGTGTCCGTCTCTTGGAAAAGGGCCAATGGATTTCATGGTAACAAGCCCGCATCCTGAATCATGGACCCGTTGCAGGATGTCTTTACTATTACCAAGAATACCGGAAGCCAATACGATCGGATTATTTAAGATTTTACCAAGAAACTTGAGTGTCATTGTATCCGCCTTTGTCGATATGTATTCAAGTGTGGATGATAATTACAACTATAATATTTTTCCATATTAATATTCAACTTCATGGATAGAATATTCTATTCATGTTAATTTTAATAAATTTGAATAATATATAAATACGGACGTATATTAGTGTCTATTTCCTGTTTTATTTCTTCTTCCCATATGAAACTTTTGATAAATATCTTTTATAAAAGAATTGGCTACGCGCCTTAGACCCATTCTTTGTCACTGCTGGAGCCAGTCTTCTTGCTTAAGGCCTTGCTGGTTATATGAAAACCCCATAAACCTGATAACAGAAGCCTTGTCTATATATATCGTACTTGAACATAAGAGCAAAATCAAACTATAAATGTTGATCAGCTTGATAAAATCTCGAATTTTGATTATTATCTTTCGGAGTGATCGCCATGGGCAGATATAGGTTCAAATTTTGCCCACAACAAAGGTATTAAGACCTTTGTATAATAAAAAGCAGAGGGACATATCCCTTGTAGTTTATAACTACAATCATGGCCGTTGTACAGGAGGTAGTATGAAAAATTGTATTTTGTCAAAAAAAACTGTCTACACTCTAAGTGCTATTATCGTGATTTATACCCTGACAGGTTTTTTTTTACTACCCATAATCGGAAAAAATATTGTAAAGGACAAATTAAGCAAATTTTTACACAGAGAGGTTACCATTGAAAAAATCAGTGTTAATCCCTTTGCTCTTACCGCAAAAATTGATGATCTTATTATTAAAAACCCAAAAATTCTTTTTTCAGTTAAAAAAATTTTTGTAAATGTAAGTATTTCTTCATTGTTCACGTTCACCCCTGTTATATCTGAATTATACATTGAAAAGCCCTATGTGAATATTGTTAGGAACAGGGATGGATCATTTAATTTTTCATATCTTTTAAATTCCCGTAAACAGAGCGAAGTTCTTTCTGCAAAGAAAGATCATGGGAACAAAAATGGCAATGACAGGGAGCTTTCAGGCTTTATCTTTAAAAATATAAGTATCAGTCAGGGTGAAATCCGATTTGAGGATAAAACCTGCAATGTATCCCATATTGTAAAAAATATTTCAGTTTCACTTCCTTTCTTAAGCACCAAAAAAAAATACCGGCATAAAGAATCAAAATTAAAGATGAATTTTGTTTTGAATAAGGCAAAATTTAATATTCATATCCAATCAACCCCATTTGCGGCAGATCCTGCCATTAGAACGGATATTAAAACCTCGGATATTGACGTTGTTCATTATCTTCCTTATTTGTCACTCCCTGATAATATGGTGCTTAAGAGTCTGAATATTAATTTTGATATTAATGCTTATTTTAACAGAAAAAAGGCAAAAAAAACACTGTTTTTACAGGGCAAATTCAACGTATTAAACGCTGATTTAAAGGGGATTAATCATGAAAATTTAATTGAATTCCCAGTGTTAAACCTTGATATTTCAAAGTCGGATATTCTTGGCGGTAAATTAAATATCTCAAAATTTTTAATTAAATCACCTGAAGTGAATTTAAGCCTGTTAAAATATACAGTACAAGACAAAGAAAATCATAAAAATGCAAAAGATCAAAAAATTACCAATAATAAATTCCCTGTAGTTTTGAATTTAAAGACGTTCAAAATAAGTGACGTAAAACTTATGTTCCAAAATTTTCCAACGGGATTTACAATACCCCGGAACAAGATGAAACCTGATGCAATTCTGAAAACAGGGGAAGTTTTAGTACAATTTTTAGATATTTCAAATTTGCAGTCAAAAAGGGAGATGATCAATATCCCGGAATTTAAAGTAAAGGGAGCCATCATTGATTTTGGAAATAAAAAAATCAGCACAGGAGAGATTACAACCCGGAACGGAAAAATTTTAATCAAAAGGCTAAAAAACGGTGAGATTAATCTTGTTAAAGCTCTATCTCCCGAACCTGCTTTAGCAGCCTCTACCCTATCTGAATCTGTTTTATCCAAAAATGCATTACCGCGATCTGCCGATCCTCAACTCGTTTTATCCAAATCTGTATTGTCCAGAAATATTTCATCTCGGCAGGATAATTTTTTATCGGGAAAGCATACGGTTAAAACAAACAATAAGTCAGGAAAGATAAAAAAAATTTTCTGGGATATAACTATGAATTCATTTAATGCAAATGGATTTGATGTGCTTTTTAAGGATTTAACAAATAAAGATCCCGTATCTCTGGATTTTTCTGGTATAGCAATTAAAGCGGGCAATCTTAAAAATTTTGGCAGAGAAAATACTCATATTGCAGTTAATATGAAGTTTAATGGCAAGGGAAATATCAGCATCAGGGGAAGCTTTATTCCGTCTCTTTTAAGTGCGGACATTGATATTAACCTTGACAAAATTGATATTAAATCCCTGCAACCGTATTTTACAGATGCAATAAAAATTCTTGTTACCAGCGGAAATATCCAGGCAAAGGGAAAATTAAGGCTCAATATGGAAGATAAAAACAAGAAAAGTATTGATTTTAAAGGACAGACATCTGTGAATCGTTTTATCTGCCTTGATAAACAGAGTGCCAAAGAATTTTTTAAATGTAATTCTTTATATCTTTCAGGTCTTGAGGTATCTGTATTCCCAGTTAAAATCAGGGTAAAGGATATCTCTTTAACAGACTTTTATTCCAGAATCATCATCAACAGAAAAGGTACAATAAATTTAAATACAATTTTTAAAGAAAACATCGATAAAAATAAATTTAAAAAAAATAAAAAAGCCATGAAAACTGCTGTGGTTTCAAATAGTCAAAATCAGGGTAAACCATTTTATAAGAAAAAAATGCCTTTAAAAATCCGGGATATCAAGATCAAAAATATTACCCTTCAGGCTGGTGATATCAATTTTTCCGATTACAGAACGCAACCCGGTTTTACAGCTGATATGAAAAAAATAGCCGGTTCTTTAACCAGTCTTTCTTCAAGGGAACAATCTAAGGCAATACTTCACCTGCAGGGACTTTACGGGCAATCTTCCCCCCTTGAAATTGTAGGCAGACTCAACCCTCTATCAAAAAATAAGTTTGCAGATATTGATATTTCCTTTAAAGATATTGAGCTGACAAATTTTACGCCTTATTCATCAAAATATCTTGGCTATAAAATTGAAAAGGGAAAACTTAATCTAAATCTTAAATATTTGATAAAGGGAAATCATCTTACTTCGGATAATAAAATCAAATTTGATAATTTTACACTTGGTGACAGAGTCAAAAATGATACGGCCACCTCATTACCGGTCTCTCTTGCCATTTCTTTGTTAAAAGACAGAAAAGGCCAAATTAATCTGGATCTGCCTGTAACAGGAAAATTGAACGATCCTAATTTTAAAATAAGTTCCATTGTTTTTAAAATGATTTCCAATTTGATCATAAAAGTTGTAACCTCACCTTTCTCCATTATAGGCTCTATGTTTGGCGGCGGTAAAGAACTTGCCTTTGTTGATTTTAAATATGGCGATACAAAAATAAGTGCCTTAAATTACAAAAAAATTGATAAATTAATAGAAATTCTCCGGGATAAGCCCTCTGTTAAACTTGAAATCCGGGGATTTTACGATAAAGTTAAGGATTATGAAGCCTTGAAAATGAAAAAATTTTACGATCTAATCAAGGCTGAAAAATTAAAGAAAATGCTTGCTTCAGGTTCGAATGTAACAACTTTAAAGCAGATAAAACTCAACATCCAGGACATGAATCCCTTAATTGATCTTGCCTATGCCAGAGCAAAATTTCCTAAACCAAGGGATAACAAAGGATACGAAAAACAAATTAATTTGAAAGAAAAGAAAAAACTGCTGATAACCAGTATCCATATTGGCAAAAATGATTTAAATCGTCTTGCCATGAAACGGTCGGAAAATATTAAAGCTTATCTTATTTTAAAAGGGAAAATTTCAAAAGAGAGAATTTTTCTTCTTGAACCAGAGGCAAGTGGTGATTCAAAAGGTGATTCAAAAATGGAAAATACAAGTAGAGTGGAATTCTCCTTAAAATAGACCAAAGCGGGAAGGCCACAACCTATATGCCCCTCATCAACTTCTTGTTTTTTTTAACAGGGATTGAGGAGTACGGCACTAAAGCCCATGCCGGTTATAAAAAATTTATGAAAAAGTTCCAAGCCATTGAAAAAAAAACATTATAGCGGTTCTCATATATATTGAAACTGATCTATCCATATTTAAAAAGAAATCTTCATAAAATACTATTGGGTATTTTATGCATGATCATAGTTGATGCGGCACAACTCATTATTCCCCAGATCATCAGACGCGCCATTGATATATTGAGGTCATCATCATTTGATAAAAAAAATCTTATTATCCAGTGCAGCATTATCATTATTGCAGGCTTTGCAATGGCTGTGCTGCGTTATAGCTGGCGCAATCTTCTCATGGGCAGTGCGAGAAATGTTGAAAAAGGCATACGAAACGATCTTTTCAGGCATATCCTTGCCCTTGATATGGCATACTACGACAAGGTCAAAACCGGAGATATAATGGCCCATGCCATAAGTGATATCAACCATATTAGAATGGCATTTGGTTTTGGCCTCATCGCCATGGTGGATACGATTCTACTTGGAAGTGCAACCCTTGCCATTATGATATTCACCTCACCCCGTCTTACCGTCCTTGCAATGATTCCCATGCCCTTCCTCATTATTGTGACAAGGATACTCGGGAAAAAAATGCATTCATTCCATCAGACCGCCCAGGAATCCTATTCACAATTAACGGAACTTGTGAGAGAAAGTTTTTTTGGTATCCGCATTATCAAGGTTTTTAATTTTGAATCCCTCATGGGAAACAAGGTTGAAAAAGCATCAACAGATTATTTTAAAAAAAATTTTAAGCGGGCTTTTATTACAGCCCTGTTAAAACCTCTACTTGGCCTGTTTTTTAATATATCCACCATGATTATTATTTTTTACGGAGGTTTTCTTGTTATCAAACATGTGATTACACCGGGTGAACTTGTGGCATTTTTACAATACCTTGGTATTCTTGCATGGCCCATCATTGCCATTGGATGGATGACTAATCTTTTCCAGAGAGGTCTGGCATCCTTGAACAGAATCAATAATCTTCTTGATGCCATGCCCGAGGTCAGAAATCCTGACAATCCTGTTATCCTTTTAAAAGTAAATGGAAATATTGTCTTTAAGAACGTAAGCTTTGCTTATGATAAAGACAGAGATGTCCTTTCGCATATCAATCTTGAAATTCCGAAAGGCAAAAGTATCGGTATAAGCGGAGCGCCAGGTTGTGGCAAAACAAGTCTGGTTCAATTGATTCCAAGGCTTTACAATGTAAATCATGGCAAAATTTTTATGGACGGGATTGACATCAATCTAATGGACCTTGATTTTTTAAGACGGCAAATTGCATTTATGCCCCAGGAATCATTTCTTTTTTCAGGTACAATAAGAGAAAATATTGTAATGGGAAAAGATATTAATAGAGCAAAACTTGAACGTATTATCCATATATGCAGCCTTAACAAAACCCTTGAAAAAATGGAAGACGGGCTTGATACCATTGTCGGTGAAAGGGGGATAACTCTTTCAGGAGGACAGAAACAGAGGATTGCTCTTGCAAGGACTTTAATCCTTAACAAACCCGTCATTATACTTGATGATCCAATAAGTCAGATGGACACGCATACCGCATCAAAAGTGATTTTAAGAATAAATCGTATGAATATAGACGTAACTTTTATTATTATTTCCCATAGAATATCGGCTCTGTCATCCTGTGATACAATTTATATTTTAAAAAACGGGGAAATAATAAATTCCGGTACCCATGAAGAGCTCATTGAAAAGGACCATTTTTATAAGGAATCCTATATGATACAGCAGTTTGAGGAGGGTATAAACTCTTGATAGAGAATGTGGCAAATGACATTTTTCTCGAAGAAAAAGAAATAAAACTTGAGAATCTTAAGCTGATTAAATTTCTCTGGCCTTTTATACGTCCGTACTTCCGAATAATGTGCCTGACAACTCTGCTTGTTTTTCTGGTAACTTTTCTTGAACTTTCCATTCCTTTTCTCACCGGAAAGGCCTTTGATGGGTTTATTGTTCCTACAAATTCTTACAATGGTATTATGATTTTCGGTTTTGATATCAAGTCTTTTACATCCTTTGGTATTATTTTCTCCGCCATTGTCCTGACCTTGTTTATTGTTGATTTTAGCCAGAGTCTTTTTATGGAATATGCCGGACAGAAAATTATATTAAACTTAAGATGTGCCCTTTTTTCCCACATGAGCTTTCTGCCTGTTGCCTTTTATGATAAAAATTCCAGTGGGCGGCTGGTATCACGTGTGGCAGGTGATGTTGAGAATATGAATGAGATGTTTACAAGTGTCCTTATATTTATGTTCAAGGATTTTCTTCTCATGACAGGAATTCTTGTCATACTGTTTACAATGGACATTAAACTGGCTTTTTATCTATCCCTTCTCGTCCCGGTGATCGTTATAAGTATTTGGCTGTTTTCAAAAATTATGCGAAAAATTTTCAGAAAAATTCGTCAGAAAATAGCTGAAATAAACCACAGCTTTTCAGAAGCCATTACAGGAATCAAAATAATCCAGACAAATTCCGGGAAAAATAAATTCATGGAGAGGTTTGAAAAACTTAATTTCGAATATTTCACGGCAAGCCTTTTACAGATAAAAATATTTTCAACCTTTATGCCCTTTATAGGTTTTCTCGGTGTATTGAGCGTGGCCATTATAATCTGGGCAGGAAGCTTTCAAATCATTGACAAATCAATGACCATTGGGGAAATTGTGGCTTTTTTAACCTATATGAAACTTTTTTTCAGGCCTTTAAGGGAATTATCGGAGAAATTTAATCTGCTCCAGAATGCCCTGTCCTCGGCAGAACGTATTGTGCATGTGCTCAATACTGATAAGGCAGAACATAGGATCACAAAAAAAAGAAATTATATTGGTAAAATTGAGGATATCTCTCTGCACCGTGTAAATTTTTCTTATCAAAGAGAAACGCAGATTTTAAAAAATATCACTTTTCATGTGAATAAGGGAAAATCAATTGGTATTGTGGGCAGGACCGGGTCAGGCAAGAGCTCCATTATTAACCTTATCACGGGATTTTATCCCTTAGACAGCGGAAGTATTTTATTTAATCATGTGGATCAGGTCTCGGTTAATATCGAAGATATCAGAAAAAGAACAGCACTTGTCATGCAGGATTCATTTTTATTTTCTGGTACCATCAGGGAAAATATCAGGCCATCTGACTCCGATATTGATGATTCAATGCTTGCAGATGCCCTTAAAAATGCAAATTGTTCATTCTTATTTGAAAAATTTACAGGTCTTGAAACAGAAATCAAAGAAGGAGGACGTCCCCTGTCAAGCGGTGAAAAACAATTGGTATGCATTGCAAGGGCATTTGCATCTAACCCTGATCTTATTATTTTTGATGAGGCAACTTCATATATGGATTCACAATCTGAAAAGAAAATTCATGATGCCATGGGAAAACTTATGAAAGGAAGGATTGCCATCATCATCGCCCATCGTTTATCCACGGTTAGAGAGTGTGACACCATCCTTGTCTTAACGGATGGTGCTATCCTTGAACAGGGCTCCCATTATGAACTTGTTAAATTAAAAGGTGAATATTATCATCTTTTAAGGAAAGAAAAAATCTGAAAATGCATTTTACTGGATATTTGCCATAAGAAACCGAATACCACATATTGTAGGTATTGTGCTGCAATCTGATCATGGTATATAGATGGTTTAAGCGTAAAAATGACTTATAGTAAATATCCAGTGCATTTTACTTTTTTATGTTATACCTTATAAGGCGGATACTGCGAGATATCACGTGTCATGGCCTGAATCCAGATTAGCCTCATGGCCGTTTGTCAAAAACCACGAAAATAAAAATTAAACAACTAACGTATCAAATCCAAAAAAAATCCTATTTTGTCTGAGATTTAAAAAAGTATTTGACAAATGCAATTCAACAAATATAGTATCATCATAAATAGACTGAGCGCTCGATCGGAACTTAGCGGGAATTTGTCTGCAAATGTATTGCAGTATGGTGATCAGCAGTTCCCGACTGCAGCAAGATTTGGGTGAAAACGCAAAGCCAACTCTTATAATTAATCCAAGATGTTTGGTTGGAGTTTCATATAAAAAAATAACAATCACAAGGAGGATGCAGGGTGGATTTTGACCTTAATAATGAACAGAAAATGATCCGCAAAGAGGTGAGAAAGTTTGCCCAGAAAGAAATTGCTCCCATTGCCGGAGATCTGGATGAAAAAGAAGAATTTTCGCTGGATCTTACCCGGAAAATGGGTGAGATAGGTCTTTTTGGCATGTTTGTATCTGAAGAATATGAAGGCCAGGCTATGGATTATATTTCCTATATAATTGCCGTGGAAGAAATTGCCAGAATAGACGGTTCCCAGGCGGCAACCATTGCTGCGGGTAATTCACTCGGCATTGGCCCTCTATACTATTTTGGAAATAAAGAGCAGAAAAAAAAATATCTTCCCAAACTATGCAGAGGAGAGGCTCTTTGGGGTTTCGGACTTACTGAACCAACAGCAGGTTCGGATGCAGGGGGAAGTAAAACGACTGCTGTTTTAGATGGTAATGAATGGGTTATAAATGGATCCAAAATTTTCATAACAAATGCTGCAACGGAAATGACATCAGGGGTTACCGTCCAGGCCATTACAGGCACAAAGGATAATGGTAAACCTGAATATACCTGCTTTATTGTTGAAAGCGGCACTCCCGGGTTTAAAGCGGTTCCCATGCATAAAAAAATGATGTGGCGTGCATCCAACACTTCAGAACTTTATTTTGACGATGTAAGGGTGCCGAAAGAAAATATTCTCGGCAAACGCGGAGATGGTTTTCATCAGATGCTGTCCACCCTTGACGGAGGAAGACTTTCAATTGGTTCCATGGGGCTTGGCGGAGCCCAGGGAGCCTATGACCTTGCCTTGAAATATGCAAAGGAAAGGGAGCAGTTCGGACATCCCATATCAAAATTTCAGGCCATTGCATTCAAACTTGCCGACTGTGCCATGGAAATTGAGTGCGCAAGGAATTTATTGTACAAAGCCTGCTGGCTTAAAGATAAAAAAAGAGATTATGCAAAGCTTGCAGCCATGGCAAAGCTATACTGCTCCGAACTTATGGGCAGGGTTGCAAATCATGCTGTCCAGATTCACGGCGGGTATGGACTTATGAAAGAGTATAATGTAGAAAGATTTTACAGGGATCAGAAGCTTCTTGATATAGGTGAAGGCACGTCTGAGGTCCAGAGGCTTGTTATCTCAAGACATATTGGATGTTAATGAACAAATTAATTTTTTTATGGAGGGGAGTTTAAAATGCAGAAGCCCGGAATTAAAGTAGGCGAACACACGATAAGTAACGTAGTTGATATTCTTGCCGATAATTTTGGTGACCACAGCGCTCTGGAGTATCATTCCCTTGGAATTAAATACAATTTCAAGGAGTTCAGAGATGTATGCGATGATGTTGCAAAGGGTCTTATGGCCCTTGGCCTTGAAAGGGATGACAAGCTTGCAATATGGGCAAACAACCTGCCTGAATGGGTTTATACCCAGTTTGGAAGTGCAAGAATGGGGGCAGTCCTTGTAACTGTAAACACAAGTTATAAAAGTGCTGAACTTGAGTATCTGCTTGAACAGTCAGATTCAACTACTTTGATTCTCACAGGCGGAGTCAGGAATGCTGACGAATATATCAAGGTTGTAAATGATGTATGCCCTGAACTAAAAGACAGCAAACCCGGAGAGTTAAATTCTGAAAAACTTCCTTTCCTGAAAAACGTTGTTTACCTTGGAAAAGAAAAAATACCGGGAATGTACAACTGGGATGATATAATTGAAATGGGAAAATCAGTATCCGATGATGAGCTTAAAAAAAGATCAGAATCCCTTGATCCCGATGATGTTATCAATATGCAGTACACTTCAGGGACAACCGGGTTTCCAAAGGGTGTTATGCTCACCCATTCAAATCTCATTGGAAACGCTTTAAGTCTTGCCGAATGTATGAACCTTTCAACGGATGACTGTATGTGTATTCCGGTTCCTTTTTTCCATTGTTTCGGATGTGTATTAGGAACTCTTACCTGCATGGTTTCAGGTACAGCAATGGCTCCTGTTGTGGCTTTTAATCCCGTTGATGTACTTGAAACGATTCAGGAATCAAAATGTACGGCCATTCACGGAGTCCCCACAATGTTCATTGCAGAATTTGAAGAGATGG
>Ga0256840_1001793_pt1 | contig 19578 bp, 15 predicted proteins | sample 355202metaG_FD_185969 | JGI IMG/M metagenome (GOLD analysis project Ga0256840, IMG submission 185969) | Hydrothermal vent microbial communities from Mid Atlantic Ridge, Atlantic Ocean - 355-202 | ecosystem: Environmental > Aquatic > Marine > Hydrothermal vents | place: Atlantic Ocean: Mid...
ATAGGTTCTTCGTGCATTTTTTTATACACATCTCCATTTTCTTGTAGTAGTCTTACTGCTAATTGGTGGTAAGGAATATCAGATTTATAATGTTTTTCTTTAAGAAAAAGTACAATCTTTTCTATCTCTTCTTCTATAGGATCTGAGTACACTACCTTTGCCGAAGTTTCTTCTTTTTCATACACCTCGATGATAGCTTGCTGTAGTGCCTCAATACCTGTTTTTTGTGAGGCAGAAGTCTTGATACAAGGTACTCCTAAAATGGCTGAAAGTTGCTTTTCATCTATCTTGATACCCTCACTTTGGGCTTCATCATCCATGTTTAGGGCGACTACCATTTTTTTACCTGTCTCTAGGAGTTGTGTGGTAAAAAGTAAGTTTCTTTGTAAGTTTGTAGAGTCAACGACATTGACGATGACATCATAATCGTCTGAAAGTAAAAAACTTTTGGTTACTTTCTCTTCTATGGTGTACTCCGTTAAAGAGTATGCCCCTGGTAAGTCGATGATGTGTACTTCATAGTTTTTACATGATGCTTCATCACAGAGTGTAAACTCGACTTCAGTTTTGTCTACTGTTACCCCTGAAAAGTTACCTACTTTGAGTTTAGCATTTGAGATGGCATTGATGAGAGAAGACTTCCCTACGTTAGGTTGTCCTGCCAATGCAATCGTGATTTTTTCCAAAATTTTTCCTTATCTTACTCTATAAATTCACTAAATGATAATTGTTATCACTCTTATTGGCGAAGTATATTCTACTTTTCTTAAAGAATGATTACAATAAAATGGAAAAACATGCACCCTCTTCTGTATTTTTGACCCATATCTTACCTTGCATATTATTTTCTATCACTGTTTTTGCAATGTAGAGTCCCAACCCTGAACCATTTTTTTTACTCGTAACATACTGGGTAAATACATTGTCTATCATCTCTAGAGGAATCCCTCCTGCATTGTCAGATATACTAACCAATGAACGCTTATCATGCATGTCAATTTTAATTTCTATATGTTTATGTGCTTGCCCACTATCAACTAAAGCATCTTTTGCATTGTTTAGGAGTGACAGTATCACTTGATTGTACTCATTTGCGTACCCATAGACGGACACTGGAGTGACTTCTACAAGAGAGAGATGAACATTTTCTAAAGCATACTCCATCTCTACCAAATTCAAAACGGAAGTAATCGTCTCGTTCATATCAAAGTCTACTTTCTTTTTTGAAGGGGTAAAAAACTGTTGAAAATCATTTACTGTCTGACTAAGGTGTCTTGTTTGTTGGAGTAAATTATTCATTTTCTTTTTAAAAATATTTTGTGTAAGCTTGCCCGACTCAAACTTAATCTTTAAGAGTGTACCTAGAGTTTGGATGACACTTAAAGGTTGCTTCCATTGATGTGTAATCATTGCTATCATCTCACCCATTTGTGCATGTCGTGTTTGAAGTTCCATCATATGTTGTGTTTCTATATTTTTTGCGACTTCTTCATCCACCAATTTCTGCATCTCTTTGTTAAACATCTCTAGTTGCTTATTCTTTTCTGCAATCTCATCTAAAAGTAAAAGGTTATTGTTGTTTGCTTGACGTAAATTATATTGTGCGATAGTATTATCTGTGACATTCTCAAAAAGTACAATAAGTGGATCCATAGTCCTGTTGGAATGGACAGTAATGTTGACATAGTAATTAGGTTCTTTAAACACCATAGGAACAATAAGCTCTTCTTTGTCTCCGACCATAATTAGTGATAATTCATCTTCCATTCCCACAAGTTCTGGAACAAGGTCAAAAAGATTTATTTGATCAGACATTAATATCACTTTATCACAATACTTAGATGCTTTTTCTGAATACTTAAGTACCTCAAAATCTTTGCTCACGATACAATACTCATACACATGATTTGCACATATTGCTTTAACAATTTCTTTACTATACATTGATAATACTCCACTCATTCTAAGAGATATTATAGCACGATAAGCTCATGTTAACGGATACGTGTTAAAATATTTGATGCATTTTACATTTGGCTCACCATACTTTTTATTGCTTCTCCTTTTACTGCCTTGTTTTCTTTGGTGTAAACAGTATGCAAAGCCTTATTATTTCTCTCAACTCTCATGGGTTGGGAGACAAAGTCCTTGGCTCTCATGGGAACCTTGGCTCAAAATGTTTCTTTTTATCCTTATGGTACTGGCCCTAGCGAAACCTTTTGTCTATGATGCACGTAACAACACACATAAAAAAGGACGAGACCTCATCTTGGCACTTGATGCTAGTGGCTCGATGATGCAGAGTGGTTTTGATGAAAAGAACCGACTTAAGAACAAATTTGAAAGCAATCTAGCCCTTGCATCTGACTTTATAAAAAAACGCCATGATGACAACATGGGTGTTGTCATTTTTGGTACCTTTGCATACACGGCTTCTCCACTTACGTATGATTTAGCATCTCTTTGGGAATTATTGCAGATGACTAACGTTGGTATTGCAGGGGAGAGTACTGCTATTGGTGATGCCATTATGCAAGCTATCCGTACCCTTTCTTTTGGTGAGGCTAAAAATAAAGCCATCATCCTTCTTACCGATGGTTACCACAATGCGGGGCTATACTCACCTAAAATAGCTGTACAAAAGGCCAAAGAACAAGGCATAAAAATCTACACTATAGGCATAGGTAAAAAATCTGACTATGATGCTGCTCTCCTAGAGACCATAGCCAAAGAGAGTGGGGCAAAATCATATACTGCATCCTCTTCTAAATCCTTAAGAAAAATCTATGCAGAAATTAACGCCCTTGAACCCTCTGCCATACGAAGTGAAAATTATCTCAATCAACGTTTACTAATACTCCTGCCACTGGGAATTGTTTTTGTCTTGCTGCTACTTTGGATACTATGGCAAAAAAAAGCCTCTGTTAGGCAATCACAATGACATTTCTATATCCTTATTTTTTATGGCTGCTGTTTCCCTTGTCACTATTCTTATGGAAAAGTACAAGAAAGATACATGAAGTCATACCGCTTAGCATTCTTGTGTTACTTGTGCTTAGTCTAGCACGTCCTGTTGAAAAAGAAGCCTTGCAGCATGCAAACATACAAGGAAAAGACATCATCATCGCTCTTGATGTCTCTTACTCTATGCGTGCCGAAGACCTTAGTCCCACGCGTTATACATTCGCAAAAGAGACCATTAAAGCACTTTTGGAGAAAAATCCCTCTGACAATATTATGCTCATTGCTTTTACAAGTAACCCCCTACTGCTTTCTCCCCCAACCACAGATCATACGCTCATTAACATGGCATTACAAAGTTTAAACCCTGACTATATTCTCACAAAAGGGACTTCCTTAAAAAGACTCTTTACACGTATTACGACACTCCACACAGGACATACAAACCTCATCCTTATGAGTGATGGAGGAGAAGAATCTGAACTTCTAGCGCTGAGTACTTTGCTTACAAACGCTAACATTTCCTTAAGCATACTGGCATTAGGTAGCACAAAAGGGAGTACCATTAAAAACAAAGATGGTTCTTTACTCAAGGACAAACAAGGTAACTTAATCATCTCTCGTATCAACCCTCTCTTGAAAGATTTGGCTTCTTCTGTAGGAGGAAACTACCTAACAGCTTCTGCTTCTGCGAAAGCTACCGCAGAAAATATATCTAATGCTTTACGTAAAAATCAACAAGACATGCAAATGATACAAAAAATGCAACACCATTACGTTGAACGCTATCAATTTCCTTTACTCTTTGCCTTGCTTCTGTTTTTTATGTTGCACACACGTGCACTCAAATACCTTTTACTTCTCTTTGCCCTTTTAGGACTACCTTTACAGGCTTCTTTTTTTGATGACTATCAACTCCAAAAATCTTATTATCACTACAAAGACAATGACTATAGTATTGCCCTCATTCACCTTAAAAAGATTAAAAAGCACTCCTTACAAAGCCAAATGGCACTAGGCAACACCTACTACAAAATAAGTCACTACAAACAAGCAATCAAGACCTACTTGGGTATACATAGTACCTCTACACAAACAAAACAAAAACTCTACTACAACATAGCCACTGCTTATGTAAAACTAAAAGCATATGATAAAGCCAAAATTTACTATACTAAAACATTGCAATTGGGAGAGGATGCTGATGCACGATATAACCTTGCACATATCATGTTTTTAAAAAACAAAAAAAATGCTTCTTTAGGTATTGCGCATCCAAAGTCACAAAGTTCTAAGTCGCGTACCTCTGAATCAACACCAAAGGAGAAAGATGACACACGTAAAGAAGATCAACCCAGTTCGGGCTCTGGTGGCGGGGGAGAGAATCGTGCTAAAGAAAAGAAGCAACGAGACAAATCTAAGCTCATCTCTAACAAGATCCAAGAAAAACAACCCCTAAGTTCTAAAGTGTATGAACTCATAAACAAAGGATATATTCATGAAACACGCCCTTGGTAGAATACTTCTTTTACGCATAATATTCATCTCACTTCAAGCAAATGACTTTGAGTATGCCATGCATGTAGACAAGACAGCCCCGTATGTCAAAGAAGCTGTTCTCCTTACTGTTGATGTGAATCAAACAAACCATAAAATCGTGCTCCTTTTTGACTTTGACCTTATGGAAAGTGACAGTTACACCTTTCAGCGTATAGGCATTCAAGAACCAGATGCCTATCATAATGCACAAATACGTTACACCTACCTCATCTATCCTCTCAAGCCAGGGCTTGTCAATATCCACTTCCACCTGATACAAAAAGCCACTACCGATGAGAGCGTCGCATATAGTTTTTCAGGGGACAGAGACAATGTCAAGGGGCTTGTCACCACCAATACACGCATAAACCTAGCCCCATTAACACTTGATGTAAAACCTTTACCAGTCAACACACAAATCGTTGGGGACTTTAGTTTGAGCTATAAGATTAAAACACTCGAAGCCAAAGCCTACGAACCATTGCCTTTACAAGTCACGATTACAGGTCTTGGGTATCCTCCTTTACTAGAAACCCTCCTCATGCAAGACAATTCTTTTACCTATTTTAGTGACACACCAATGGTGACGTCTCGTGCAAGTGAAAAAGGAACATACAATACAGTGGTCTATCCGATGGCTCTTTCTCATGACAAAAGCTTTACTCTGCATACCATAGAGATACAAGCCTTTGATCCTCATCTTCAAAAAAGCTATACCCTAACTGTACCACAACAACAATTCACCATTACACCTGTTGACAAAAATATACTGATTGACAAAGTAGACATACCAAAACCTTTTACAGTAGACTGGTCCTGGGTACAAGTTCTCTTCTCTTATCTCCTTGTTTTTATAGCAGGTTATCTCAGTGCACTCTCCTGGAGATGGAACAAAAAGAAAAAACATCAATCAACAAATCCATTGATACTCAAAATCGAAAATGCAAAAACCACAAAGGCTCTTCTACAAGTACTCATCTCTCTAGAACGCAAAGATTTTACTTTCTGCATAGAGAGGCTAGAAGCGTCTATCTATAGGAACGCGAATATAAACTTAAAACAGATTAAAAAAGAAGCACGGGAGAAGATAGTTTGAAATATATAAATCAAAGACGTAGTTCGACTAAGGAGATAAAGACATGAACCAAAAAATAGATGCAATCAGGCAAGAACTTGCAAAAGCTGTAGTAGGACAAAAAACAATGGTAGAGGGCTTACTTATAGGCTTACTTTGTGATGGACATATTTTAGTAGAAGGTGTACCTGGTCTTGCTAAGACCACAACAATTAATGCTCTCTCCCGTGCATTGGGATTAAACGCAAAACGTATACAGTTTACCCCTGACCTTTTGCCTTCTGATATTATTGGTGCACAAATCTATAACCCACAAGACCATACCTTTAGTATCAAGAAAGGCCCTTTGTTTACCCATCTTCTTTTGGCTGATGAAATAAACAGAGCCCCTGCCAAGGTGCAATCGGCCCTCCTTGAAGTCATGCAAGAGAGACAAGTAACCATCGCAGATGAAACTTTTAAACTAGAAAGTCCATTTTTAGTCATGGCAACACAAAACCCCATAGAGCAAGAAGGAGTATATGCTCTTCCAGAAGCCCAGCTAGACAGATTTATGATGAAAATCATCGTCGTACATAACAGCGAAGAAGAAGAGCTAGAAATCATGCGCAAGGTAGCCAATAAAAGTTTTAAAGAAGTAACCGCAGTACTTAACATTGAAGACCTTCATGCTTTACAAAAAGAGTTACAAGATATCCATATGGACAAAGAACTTGAACAATACATCGTTCAACTTATCTCAGCAACACGTACCCCTTCCAAATTTGGGTTAGAGGAGGTATCGAAATGTATGATGTATGGGGCAAGTCCAAGAGCATCTATAGACCTCTATAAGGCAGCTAAAGCTAAAGCTTTTTTACGAGGAAATACTTTTGTCACCCCTGCAGATATTGGCTATGTAGTGCACAATGTTTTACGCCACCGTATTGTACTCAGTTATGAGGCACGTGCTAAAGGGATGCATACAGATGAGATTATCTCAAAAATTGTGGAAACTTTGCCTATACCATGAGCACTACAAGTATTACATTCAAAGCTTTACAGCTTAAAGCAAGACATCAGGTTTACACCTTACTCTCAGGGCATAACCTCTCCAAATTACATGGTGAAGGTTATGATTTTTCTGAACTGCGTGAGTACCAAATGGGTGATGATATTAGAAAAATAAACTGGACTATTACGGCAAAGCTTGGAAAACCCTATATAAAGGAGTTACATGCGAACCGTGAACTCTCAGTCGTAGTTTGTGCCTTGATGGACGGAAGCCTCTATTTTGGTATAGGAAATGCTAAACAAGGGAAGCTAACAGAAGTTGCTACCATACTTGGCTATGCAGCACAACGAAATGCTGATCTTTTTACAGGATTTGGCTATACACAGCAAGGAACTATCACAACCCCTCCCACCAAGCAGCTCTACCACATAGAACAATTTACAAAAACACTTTATGAGACAGCACTATTGGACACTACGCTCAAAAAAAACCCTGCCATTGAAGACTTATTTAAGCGCGTACATAAACCTTCACTTATTTTTGTTTTGGGTGATTTTTTAGAAGACATTGACCTCTCCTTGCTTACACAAAAACATGAAGTGATAGCAATCATCATTCGTGATCGTACAGAAGAGTTTCCCGAAATCCTTGGCGAAGTAACCCTTCAAAGTCCTCAGAGCTGCACACGTGTGGAAACATACTTCGGGAAAAAGAGTATACAAAAATACCTTACCCAGCTTGAGGAAAATGAAAAAAAACGTTCAGAACATTTTTCACGTTATAACATACGTTCAGTAAAAATTTACACCAATGAAGAGGTCGTAAGTAAACTTATAGCCCTGTTTGTCTCATAGTACTTAGAATTTAAACCCTTTTAAAAAGCTGCCCACTGCTTTACCCATATCACCGCCTAATGCTTTATCTAGCTTCTTTTGTATCTTTTCTCCTGCTTCACTATTCATGACAGAAGAAGGATCTACCCTGAGACTTGGATTGTCAGCACTCCCTCCGATGCTTCCTGTCACCACATACTTCTCGTAGACGAATTTGAACTTTGCATGATGGGTGTTTTTTTCTTTATTGATAACACCCTCGGTGACCTCTATAGTTGAGTGTGCCCCCTTGGCTGTCAATGTATATGTGGTTACATCTCCCTTTATATTTGCATACAAGTTTGTAGCACTATAGATAATCCTAGCAGGATCTTTCCCTATAAACATTTTGACCGTACTTGTTGTACTACTCTGCTTTATTTGGAAAGATTTAATATCTATATTCACTACCCCTACTTTACGTTTCAAGTCATATGTTACCGTACCAAAAGCATCCCCTTGCACCAACTTCTTATGCCCAAGTAATCCCAAAATATTTTCCAAAGGTACTTTTACAATATCACTTCTTAAACTGTCTGCTAAAAGTGTATAACTCACTTGTCCACCTAATGAACGCGTATCTCCTGTTATTTTCAAAACCTCATCTTGTGTGACACTCCCCGTCAAATGCATAGGACCATATAACTTTTTATCAGTTAAAGCATATGTTTTTTCAAGCGAAGGTATCTCTAGTACGTACGTGCTACTAAATGTATTATCTTTTACATGAAGTATGCTTTTCCCCAACTTCAACTCACCCATAGATGTCGTTATAAGTGTATCAAAGTGTGCAACAGCTGTTTGAAGCACACCTTTACTTTGAAATGCTATCTCTATTTCAAGTTTTTTGCCTATGAGTCTCTCCATCACATTAGGTTGTGTGAGGAGTTGTTTGCTTGAAAAAGAGAATGTCCCATCCAATGTCTCTATGTTGCTTACCTTCACTATACTAGAGAGCTTTCCTTTAACGTATCTAGGCAAGGTGCTTAATGAAAGTAGTTTTTCAGCAAACAAGTCTTGTGCTTGGAGTGTTGCTGCTTTTCCATCGTAACTAAAGTCTAACTTCTCTCCCAAACCTTTAACACTTCCCTTTACAGAAAGTTCTTTATCAAATTTAAGAACACCTTTGAGACTCATATAGCCTCTTTTAACGGCTTTATTGTTAGGCATCAAAAGCCCAATATTAGGAAGAAAAATATCATAATCTGTCTCTAGTTTTCTCTTTCCTATATCGTAACGCAATGTACTCAATTTCATATCACTTAAGCTTGATTTGAGTACGACTTCAGAATCTAAGATATTGTTGTCTATTTTCCCTATCGAGTGAAAGCTAAAAATATTGACACTTGGTATTTGGTAAGCAAAATGTTCTTCAATACTTTTTGCACCAAATTGCCCTTTTTCTACCTTAACATTATACCCACCACTTTGCATTTGCTTATCTATATCAGCACTTCCACTTAACAGTCCTGTGGCGTACGAAGGTTGCTTTACCAAATGTAATACCTTTGCAATCTCAAGATTTTCAAAATTAAATTTCGCACGTTTTGCAATATCAAAAAGAAGTGTTCCCCCTAAAGAACCTGTGCTTCCTCTGACATAATATGCCTCTTGAGTCAATGTGAAGTCACCCGAGATATTGAGCGGTCCTGCCAGTTTATTTTGTGTTAAAATACCCACCTCTTTAACATCCATCACATAGTTTGCTGAAACATTTTTATCTTCAATCTGTATCAGTGCGTCTTTTATCTTTAAGACAAAAAGATTACTCTTGGCATCTGCTACGACTTTAAGGCTTTTCCCTTTTAGTGCGATGTCTACTTTTCCAGAAATATGACTCTTCTTAGGGACACTTAATCCATACACTTTTTTAAGTAGTTTTTCGTCAAAATAAGCCTGATGAAGCTCCATTTTCCCATAGCCACTAGCAAATTCTTCTCCAATATCTGGCATGTTAATATCCACATCTATCTTACCTTTTGCCAACGGAGGTTGTCCTGCTAGTTCTAGCACTTTTAGAAGCGAGATACCTTTAATATTTGCTATAATATTTTTAGGTTCCTGGTCTACTACACGAAACTTGTAAGCAAGGTTTGATTCTAAAGCAGTACCCCTTCCATCAACAATGAGATCTTCTTTTACCCCTTTAAAGTGTCCTTGAATATCTGCTTCACTTAATAAGATTTTTTCATACTGAAAGTTCTTAGCCTTCACATGATAAATACCTTGAAACGATTGAGAAAGCAAGTCATAGTGTGTCACTATCTCTATATTGGCTTGCTTATTGATACGCAAAACGAGTCTAGATTGACCCGCTTGAAGAGTGAACTTTCGTACTTCTATCTCTAGCCCCGTTTTCTCTTGCAGTACTTCTTCTATATAGGTTTGTAGTTTTGCATTACCGCTGTCACTAAAAACATAAAGGAGTGTACCTGTCAGAGCAAGTAGCACAAAAAGGACAATGGAAAGAAAGATAAGGAGTAATTTATTCATCGTTTATTATAACTAGAATAGACTAGATAAAGGCTGTATTACCTTAAAATGTCTCCATACTCAGCATCTGCATTCAGCTTGAGTTTACCATTCATATTAGCCAAGCGCACATCATCATTTTTAAATGCTTTACTCAAACGTTTGACAATCTTTTCTTGTTGTTTAGCTTTAGAGATGTCATAAAGTTTAAAAAACTTTTTAAGCCCTACCCAATGCATCGTAGATGCTTCTTCCTCAACTTCTATGACTTCTTCTGATTCAGCATTTTTCTCTTCAGGTAATTTTTGCTCAAGTTGCAAGACATAGAGTGAACGCATTTCATGAAAAGCCTCTTTGAGAAGGTCTATTTCGCCTTTGAGTGTTGTCGATATCTGTTTATTTGACTTTTTAAGATCTTTTACTGTCCCTTTAAGCACAGATATCGTCTCATCTTTGGCTTCAAGTAGCGACTTATAATCCTTTGCCTCTGATTTTATGACTTTATTAACGGCTTTTACTTTTCTCAATGCGGGGACTACTGTCTTATTTGTCTCTTTCACTTCCGTGTTGTCAACGACGATATAAAGTTTACCCTCAACATTTTTTGCTTCCAACATACCACGCTTTATCTTCGCGTATACCGCCTGTCTTGAAATACCTAACTCCTGCGCATACTCTGCAGGTTTCATTAACTTTTTCATATCCATCCCTATCTATTTACATAATTTGATAAATCATAGCATAAGTTTTATGAAAGGTTGTCAGTTGACAGTAAACAAAAGATAAAGTAGTGCATATGCTTATGTTTAGAGATAGTTAAAGAAACTGTAATCGAACTCCTGTTCACTGAAAGTTTATTTAGGTACTTATACATGAAGTGATATGTACTAATTTACTTTTGAGTGCCGTCTAAGACGGGGACGAACAAACACTGTTCAATTGTCTCAGAAGTGATACGCCCATTTTTTTTATAATAACGTGTAATGATATGATAGTTTTCAGTCTGTTCCACAGGTGCTACGAGTATGCCCCCTTCTGCTAACTGTTCAAAGAGTACTTCTGGTATCTCTTTTGCCGTAGCAGAAAATAAGATACGCTCAAAAGGAGCATACTGTTTCCAGCCACGTTGTCCATCGTCAAAACGTGGAAAAATGTTATGCATCTCTAGTGCAGTAAATCTTGACTTAGCTTCCTTCATCAACTCATCGATACGTTCAATAGTAAAAACACGACGACAAATTTTGGAAAGAATAGCTGCTTGATAGCCTGAACCACAGCCTACTTCAAGTACTGAGTCCACTCCCTTAAGTTCAAGGTGTTGTGTCATTTTAGCCACCGTAAGGGGTGAAGATATCCATTGTTCTGCCGCCAAAGGAAGTGCATCCAAATTATAAGAAAGATGCTTAAATTGTGTTGGTACAAATACTTCTCTATCTACGGACAAAAATGCCTCTTTCACATGCGTATCCAGCGGAAAGTGTTTTTCTATCTCCACAACAAGGTTTTGTCTTTGTCTTGCTTTTATCATTTAATATTTCAACCCCTCAAGAATGCTGAAAGTCTATCTAAAACTTCGTTAAATCGGGGTTTGGAATTAATCCATCACAATATAGCGTCGCATTTTCTTTATTTCTCTGAAGTCAATCGTACCTTCTATGGCTTCTTGTGAGTCATCTTCAATGACTGTACCTGTTGGAGCTATGATGGAGGAAGAAGACGCCATTTCAGTATCTGAAGCATTTGAAACAATGACATAACATTGGTTCATTACTGCTAAAGCTGTTGAGAGTACTTCTAAGTGTCGTTTGCGAAGCTTTCCCCATCTAGCAGGGACAATGACCACATCTGCTCCTTCTACTTGGTGCCATAATTCTTTAAAACGCAACTCAAAACAGACAAGAAGCGCATAGCGCACCCCTTCTATTGCAAAAGGTTTGAGCTTCTTTTTTTTGCCAGCCTTAAAATAAAGATCTTCATCTCCTAATTTAAAAAGTTTAATCTTTTCTTGTTTATGTACTATTTTATGCTTATGTATCACCACTGCTTGGTTGACAAAATCATCACCATCTTCCAGTATCAGTGTCAAGACAAGTATTTGATTATTAACAAACTTCTTAAGTGTTTTAATTGCATTAGCAGAAAACTTTGCTGCAGTGGTCATGTGTGCATAGTCAAGCCCTGTCAAACAAACTTCTGGTGCTACTACAATGTGTTTGTCTTGGTAAGTTTCCAAATGAGAAAGAAGCGCATCAAGGTTTTCTTGATAGCGTATATGTGAGGGTAACTGTAAAGTTACCACATCAAGTGTTTTAGGTTTACCCAACATATTATTCAACTCCTAAAAGTCATCTAAATCCAAACTACCTTTAGAGTAATTGGTCACATTTCCCTCAAAGAAATTTGTTTTTTGGTCATTAAATTGTGAAAAGTTATCTACCCACTTAATAGGATGCTCCACATTGTAAAGTTTTTCCATCCCCACTGCGTGGAGTCTTGTATCGGCCAAATACTGAATGTACTGCTCGATGATGTCATCTGTAAGACCTAGGATTTGTCCTTGCGTGATATATGCACCCCATTCGCACTCAAGTTTTACTGCATCTCTAAACATTTGGTACACATCTTCTTCCAGCTCTTTAGTAAAAAGTTCTGGTCGCTCTTTTTTAGTCGCATTAATCATATTTTGGAACAACAAGAGGTGTGTCACCTCATCTCTTTGAATAAAACGAATCATCTGTGCCGTTCCCAACATTTTATCAGAACGTGCCAAGGTATAAAGATATGCAAAGCCTGAATAAAAGTAAATTCCCTCTAAAATTTGGTTAGCGAACATCGCTTTAACAATATTTTCATCCGATGGGTTTTCTGAAAGTTCATCATACACTTTTGCGATAGCATCATTTTTTGTTTTAAGCTTCATATCTCTTCTCCAAAGTTCATAAATCTCTTTAGAGTTTGTCGAAATACTGTCAACCATTACAGCATAACTTTGTGAATGTAACGCCTCTTCAAATGCTTGACGGACTAAAATTAAATTTACCTCTGGTGCTGTAATAAAGGGATTAAGATTATCTATAATATTATTAGTCTGAAGTGAGTCCATAAAAATAAGCTGCGCTAGCACTTTATCGTATGCATCTTTTTCTGCGGGGGTCAAGTGTTTATAATCATTCACATCACGGGTCATATCAACCTCTTTAGGGTACCATGAGTTATTCAGCATCATTTCCCAAAGATTATATGCCCATTGATATTTAATGTCATTTAGCTCAAAAATTCCCGTGGGATCTCCACCAAATATCTTACGATCACTCGTCTTTTCATCTGATTGGGGGTTATATATCTTTTTACGTTCCATTTTCATTGCCTTAAATGTATGTTTTTCAATTTATTAAAAACATTATACACATCTTGGCTGATGTTTAGATGGCAATAAATAATTGTAGATTATATAAGGAAGTAGGGAAATTAAAATTCATAAATTATAAGAAAATGATACAAAATTAAATCTGGGGGAATCCATATCATTTTCTTATGTGTGAAGTATAGCATTTCAAGTATTACCCGAGTGTTAGCACTCAAATACTTTAATGCCATACATAGATAATTTTTATATGTTTATCTCATAAAGGAAGCTTTAGACAGGGAGTCAAACAATAAACAATCTCGAAAGACAAAAGTATATTACTTTTCACAAGTCTTTCTTGCTGTCAATTATAGTCATAACACTGTTAGGTGAGTGTTAAACAGGTAACTTTTCATTTAAGGGAAATTTTAAAGGAGAGCACTTTAGACAGGGGAAGTCAAGTGTTCTCATGCGAAAAGTTACCTAGAAAGGGTTTAGAGGATTTAGTAGGGAGGGAGGGAACCCCTAAACCTCTTTCATGTTGCCAGTATACAAAAGCAATGTGTACTCTTTGTGAACTCTACAAATAAGAACAACAATACCATTTATTAGAACACTTCAAGGCAAAGCCTTCTACGTTTACCTCAGCGGTAGGCTCTCGTGCCAGCACTCTGTCTTGTTACAAATAAGAACAACAATAATCAGTGATACTTTTTACTCTTACTTGAAATTTATTGTTAGCAGGGACGTTAAAAGATTCTCCGCCCTTCACTGCTATCCACTCACTTGACTCTGGAAGCTTCACATCAAGTGTACCTGAAGTGATTTCCATGAGTTCTGCTGCTGCTGTGCCAAACTCATACTCTCCTGGTAACATAAATCCTAACGTTTTTTTAGACCCATCTTCAAAGTTGATTGTTCTACTCGTTACTGCACCATCAAAATAACTGTTTCCTTCTAGTTCTACGGTTACATTTTCAAAATTCATTCTTTACCTTTGTATATTTTACGAAATTATAACCAAAGAACATTACACAGACACTCAACACAAAAAGACTATAATAAAAATACGAGGTACACCCATGCAAAAACTACTCTATATCACCGACCAAGATGAATATGTAGACCACTCTTTCATTGCCCCACTCTTTGAGATTTACTTAAAAAAACACATGCGTGTGGACATACTCTACTTTACAGACTTCAAATCTGACTTTACCTGTAAAGATGCCCATCACTTTGTTGTGCCCACACGCTACAAAAATGTCCTTCTAAATGAGCTAAAACACAACAATATTGACCTTCATAGTTATGACTTTGTTATGGTACGTAATTGTATAGAGCTTATGAAACATGTTTTAAAATATAGAGAAAAATACCACTACAAAGCCCTCTATAGATTTTCATTTCCTAAACGCAAAGTACAAATAAAATGTAACGAAGCAGAAGGTAAAAACCAGTTTCTCAAGCGATGTATGCACGCGATACAAACCAAAAATGAAACAAAGATTATCAATAGCTGTGATGCTTTTTTACCTACATCTAGGGAGATGCACCAAAACTATCGCCCTGAGGTGACGATTCCTACTATTATTTGTTCTCCTGCTATCAACCCTGAAGCTCTGCACCAGCACCAACAGCATGATGGCGATGAACTACGCTTTGTCTATGTAGGAACCTTAGACAAACTGCGTGAATTTGGTACTATATTAGATGCATTTTCTAGCCTTAAAAGCCACGCGTGGAAACTCTACATTTCGACAAGAGATGTAGAGTTTGTCAACATACTTGTAAAAGACTACCCAGACCTTCAAAAGCATATCAAAATCTATAATGCCAAAACAAAAGATGCCCTACTTGAGCTCATAGCGAAAACAGACATTGGGATTTCTCTTTTACCTGACCTTCCTGTTTACAACACATCTACCCCTGTAAAAACCTTTGACTACTACTCTTCGGGCGTACCTTGTCTTATGACACACTCAGCCCATACTTCTACTATCTTTACAGATGGGGTAGATGCGTGGTTTAGTGACTTTAGCAAGAAGAACATAAGCGAGAAACTAAACTACCTTTTAATACTGAGTAAAGAAGAGATTGCAGACATTGGACAAAAAGGTCAAAACAGACTACTTGAAGTCAAAAACTATGAAACCATCGCAAAAACGATAGCAGACCAACTTAAGGCACTCTAACTATGACAAAAAATAACCCGCATATACGCCATTACCAAATCCTCATTGTAGGAGGAGGCATCTCAGGTTCTGCTTTGTTTTATGAACTTGCCAAGTATACCAATGTTTCCTCACTCTGTCTTTTAGAAAAGTATGAAGCTCTATCTACACTTAACTCTAAAGCAAGCTCCAACTCACAAACCATCCACATAGGTGACATTGAGACCAACTATACATTGGACAAAGCGAAAATCACAAAACGTACAGCAAAAATGGTAGAGAAATTCTGTTTACAATATGATTTACAAGATAAAATCATGTTTAAACATCAAAAAATGGCTTTAGGTGTGGGAGAGAAAGAAGTACACTTTATAGAAAACCGTTACGAGGAATTTAAAGAGCTTTTTCCCTACCTTGAACTCTGGGATGTAGAAAAGCTAAAAGAACTTGAACCAAAAGTTGTCTACCTAGATAAAGCACAAACTAAAATACGTCCAGAACCCATCGTAGCTATAGGCACAAATACCCAATATACTACTGTCGACTATGGAGCGATGTCACAGGCTCTGGTTGAACAAGCCAAAACCGTGAGTACTATAGATAGTGACATTTTTTTTAACACACAGGTGACAGACATTTACCAAAAAGATGACAAGTCATTTGAGCTGCATTGTCAAGATGACAGTCTGTTTACAGCAGACTTTGTTGTGGTTAACGCTGGGGCTCACTCTTTGTTTTTGGCTCACCGTATGGGCTATGGTAAACATATGGGGTGTTTGCCTATGGCAGGAAGCTTCTACATGACACAAAGTCACTTTTTAAATGGAAAAGTATACATGGTACAAAACAACAAACTTCCTTTTGCCGCCTTACATGGTGACCCAGATATTTTAGCAGATGAGAAAACACGTTTTGGGCCTACTGCTCTCATGTTGCCTAAACTTGAACGCTACAAAAAAGGCACCTATCTTGACTTCTTTAAAACGTTAAACTTTGACTGGCACATCGTTAAAATATTTTGGGATTTACTCAAAGACTCTGACATTCGTAACTATGTGTTTAAAAACTTCCTTTTTGAAGTCCCGCTCATCAACAAAGGACTTTTTGTACAAGATGCCAAAAAGATAGTACCTTCACTCAGTGTAGAAGACATAAGCTATGCCCATGGCTTTGGAGGCATACGCCCACAAGTACTCGACAAGAACAAAGAAGAACTCCTCTTAGGTGAAGCATCTATAAACCCAGGATGTGGCATCCTCTTTAACATGACACCTAGTCCTGGAGCTACTTCATGTCTGGGTAATGCAGAACGAGATATGAAAGTCATCGTAGACTATCTTGGACTTGACTATGATGAAGAAAGATTTTTAGCAGACTTAACAGAGTAATACACACATACTCTACACTACAAAGTTATAGTTAGGCATAAATAAACGTTTTCTCAAAGGAGACTATTATGCCTAAACCTACATTTACACTGACAAATAACCAAACAGGTGAGACCTACGAATACAACATCCTAGAAGGAACAAGAGGTCCAAAGGTACTAGATATACGTACCTTTTTTGCCGACTCTGGTATGTTTACCTATGACCCAGGGTTTACAGCTACTGCCGCATGTGAGTCCAGCATCACGTTTATAGAAGGTAAAAAAGGTGAGTTACGCTACCGTGGCATAGCCATCGAAGACCTAGCCAAACATCATACTTACATGGAGACCTGCTTCTTACTGCTTAACAAGCGTCTCCCCAGCAAAGAAGAACTCACAGCATTTGACTTAGAGATACGTCACCGTGCCTACCTGCACAGAGGGCTTCAAAAACTCTTTGATGCCTTCCCTGATGATGCACACCCTATGGCGACACTTTCTGCTGCTGTTACAGCACTTGCTTCATTTTATGATGAACATATAAACATAAAAAACGAAGATGGCTACCTTGAGATGGCACATCGTATCATCTCCAAGATCCCTACTATCGCAGCCTTTGCCTACAGGCAGTCACTAGGTATCCCCTTCATAGAACCAGATATTGACCTAGGCTTTACAGAAAACTTCCTTACTATGATGAGAGCCTACCCTGGAGGTAAAATGCATCTAGGCAGTCATGGTCATGAAGCCATAAAAGAGGTAGAAGTACGAGCATTAGACACCATCTTTACCCTACACGCTGACCATGAACAAAATGCCTCTACAACCGTGGTACGTGGTGTTGCCTCCACAGGAGCTCACCCTTATGTAGCCATCTCTTCAGGTATAGCAGCTCTTTGGGGCAGAGCCCATGGTGGAGCCAACGAGTCTGTCATCGCTCAGTTGGAATTCATAGGCTCCGTTGACAAAGTAGAAGCCTTCATAGAAAAAGCCAAAGACCCTGACGATGACTTTAGACTCATGGGTTTTGGACACCGCGTCTACAAAAACTTTGACCCAAGAGCTAAAATACTCAAAGGTTTACAAGATGAACTACGAGATGAGCTTGGACTTGACACAGAACTTATGAAAATCGCAAGGAAGATAGAAGAGATTGCTTTAAGTGATGAGTATTTTGTTTCACGTAACCTTTACCCCAACATAGACTTTTACACAGGCATCATCTTAACAGCACTTAAAATACCAAAAACCATGTTTACGCCTATTTTCGTCATAGGGCGAACTGTGGGGTGGGTAACACAATGGATAGAATTTAAAAAAGATGAGAGTTCAAAGATTGCTAGACCTAGACAATTGTATACAGGAGAATAGAAATAGAGGAATCTAGTGATTTGTGATGTGCTGTGAAACAATGCATCATGAATCACCTGACCTCTCGGTGGAAAACCAAGCAAATTTCAAACCAAAAATAAGCATTTTTATTTTATTTTCCATATCTAATGTCGAAAAAGGGTTTAAATTGGCTTATTTTACGTGCTAGATAGGTTATTTTGGATTTTAGGGGTATTTAAGCTCGTTCCCACTCTCCCGAATGGGAATGCCTATCGTAATTTTAATTTTTAGTATCTTATTTTAGTTTCCTTTTTCTTAAACCGAGGCTATCGCCAATATAAAAATTATCACCCACTTCAAACAATGACAATCCATTTACACTATAAAAGTCTACACAAAGAAATATATTATTTCCAGCGTTAGCACATTGCATTTTTTTGTTTTGGGTTCGTTTCGTTTTTTGTTGCATCAACAAAAAATAAAAGGAACAAAGGAGAAGGAGATAAAGATTTGGGGAAGAATAAAATATTGAAATATTCACTCCCACGAAAATCGTGGGAACGAGAAAGGTAAAACTACAATGCTAGAATAGATTCTCTTGCTCTGAGGAACATTACAAATTCTATAGCAGTTTCGCATCCCATTTTGGTTGCATAACTCAGCAATTCTTCATAATCTTCTGTATTTTTTATTACTTCATTTTGTCTCTTTAAAATCATTCTGATCCTTTTCTATTTGTTACCACTTGAAAATCAAGGGACTTATTAAGCTGGCACAAAAGAAATTAAATGACTCATATTGATACATAACCAAAAAATATTTACAACCTTCTGCAACCTTTTGCAATCTTCTGTAAATTTATTAGTATACTTCAAGTAAGTAATTCGTACTGAATTTCTTTTGCTTTTTTATTAAAGCATCGAGAACGATTCCAGTCGTTCTTGATAACTCAAGAAAATTCCCATAATCCTACTTATAGAAACTGACCTCAATTATCTGCTTGTAAACATTATACATATTTTCTCTGATGTTTAGATGGAATAAATACTATTTATTGACACCCAACACATTCCTGACTTCTATCCTCAATATCTCCACTTGATTCAGGCGACTGACTTCTCAGATAATAGGTTGATTTCAACCCAAACTTCCAAGCATTCATATAAATCTCATTCAAGTATTTACCACTTGCTTTGTCAAGCGTGATGAAGATATTAAGCGACTGTCCTTGATCTAGCCATTTTTGACGAATAGCCCCTGCTTTTATAAGTAAGTTTTGGTCTAAGTCATACGCAGGTATATAGTACTGCCATGTGTCTGCTGACAAGTTAGGTGCAACCACAGGGATAAGCCCTGAAAGGTTTTCTTCAAACCATTTACGTTTGTACACAGGCTCTATAGCTTGTGTCGTTCCTGTCAATATAGATATGGACGAGGTAGGAGC